>Ga0114906_1000338_pt1 | contig 27330 bp, 37 predicted proteins | sample MalvirDeepMed_M9_FD_89687 | JGI IMG/M metagenome (GOLD analysis project Ga0114906, IMG submission 89687) | Marine viral communities from the Global Malaspina Expedition - Malaspina viral metaG DeepMed_M9 | ecosystem: Environmental > Aquatic > Marine > Oceanic | place: Mediterranean Sea...
TCCGCATTTTTACCCCCTAAAACATGTTTGAGAAGCTGCATCAAAAAATTGTTTCCAATTCTGTATAAATATATCCTCTGAGAATTTATCTAAAATTGTTTCCCTAGCCTTTTTACCCATCATTATTGCTGTGTCTTCTTCGTTTAATAGGATCGCCAAGTATTTTCTGAGTTCTTCCTCATCGTTGCTGACAAATCCGTTTACGCCGTTGTTTATAATTTCTGGAATCATGCAGGTTGCGGTGCTGACAACTGCGCATCCACAAGCCATAGCCTCTAGTAGGGATGTTGGAACAGGAGAAATTGTAGAGGTATTCAGAAAGATTCTGCTGTTAGAATACAATCTAGATAGCTCTTCAATACTTTCCGCCGGTTCTGATAATCCCGGTGTGTCTCCAACAACATGAGATGGAAAATTCTTAATAACTCTTTGCCATATTCCAAATCCGCAACACCAGTCTCGATTGATCCAGTCATTAACTACAGAAAGAATGTGATTCTCCCTTTCTTTTTCTCCACCTATCTTAAATAGGTCTGTATCCACTCCATGATGTATTACGAGTGTGTCGTTTCTGTCTTCCCACCCCCATTGTCCTAGACTGAATTCTGAAATAAACAAATTGATATCTCCACGCATCTCCCTCAAAGAATTCAGCATATCCTCTGTCCAATCAGGAACTGGCAGGGTATGTTCCAAACTTATCATGGGAAGATGGAGAGTGTTCGAAATCTGTTTTGCTAGTTGGTATTGTCCGAATTTATTTTGAGACAGCACCAAGTCGAAATCCAAATGTAATGGAATTTGTCTAGCTCCTAAACTTGAATTTAGGAGCGTATAGTTTTGTGGTATTTCACCGTAATTTTCGTTCCAGTCTTTAATTCCCTCGGCTCTGTAGGCATAAAAATTATGACCCGTTTTTGCCAAGCTAGTTTCGTAGCGTTCATGCGTAGGAAATGTGAGTATATTCAGAGGCTCTTCATCTCGGTGCGTTGCCGCTTTTGTTATCGATGATACGGGACTAATTGACATCAAGAGCCTTCTTTATTAGACTTCCTATGGCTTCGTAAGAATATTCTTCAATTCTTTTTTTTCCTTTTTCTTTCATAATGTTGCATGCGTTTGCATCATCATTCATGTGTAGATTGTAAACATGCCTCATTGCCTGTTGTAAACCGATAGGGTCTATAGATTGCCAAGTTTCATTGGCGGTATATAAATCATCGAAAGTATCCATCATGCCAAACACAGGCTCTTCTCTAGAAGAAACTAGAACACCCTCACCCTTATCCATAAAATCCGCCATTCCTCCTACACCTGTGCATATTGGAGTATTGCCGAAGCCCATCGCGTCAAAAGCTGGAATACACCAAGCTTCACCATAGCTAGGCATAACAAAACAATCACAAGTGGCGTGAAGCCTTCTGACAGTTTCTTCATCGAGGCGGTCTGTAATGATAAGGTCTTCTTTATAGAATTCTAAGCTCGGGTACAACTTCAAACCAGTTTTAACATTGCTGCACATCTCCTTGACTTCCGCAGCGCAGTCATCTGGAGAGGTATTATATTTACCAGTTTTGATTACGATTGATACTGGTTCGTGAATATCAAATTCGCTATGAAAAGCTCTAATAAAAGCAGCTAGATTTTTTCTTCTGTTTAAATCTCCGATAAAATAAAAAACAAAGTTATCCTCTGAATCTGGTATATCTATTGGTTCATAATTACGATCAAATTTAGACGTGTCTGAAGCATGCGGGATTACTTTTATGGGTATGTTGATCCCGCTTGACTTAGAAACAGTGGCCATTTGATTGTTAATGACCCACGCTTCATCCATCTGATTAATTCGATCAGGCCATATGGACCATGTAAAGCTATTTGTTTCTGTAGCATATAACGCAATGTTTCTGTCAAATTTCCCATTGTAATCCATCATGTGTGGCAAAACATGTTGTATGCAAATATCACATCCTCTGCTTATTTTGTTCTCAAGCTCTATAATTCGTTCTGGCAGTTCAGGGGAGTTAGAATTTAATTTCACGGCTCTGGGAACTACATCTATTCCCACGGAATCCATAGCTAATATATAATCTATGGCGGCTTGCGCCCATCCAGTTCCATCTCTATAGCATCCAATATATAACACCTTCATCACGATAGCCCTTGCCTCTTTTGCTCCCAAAAATTTCTACGCATGCACAAATCTATGAGATAGTTGTAGGCAATTTCTTTGTTGAACTTCTCAAATTGTGGCCTAGCAAACTGCATCGAATCTTCATTAAAGTACATTCCTCCCGTGCCCTCTAGGTGAAATCCATAGTTTAGATCTCTTACCATTCTAGATTCCATATAAGAATTAAGTCTATCTGGTTCACCCAAAACATTTATAATTAGCCACTGCACATATTCTTTTGGGGGAAGCTCATCAGGAACTCTCGTTTCTGGCATATGTATCCGTGGTTCTGATTTCCAAGTTTCTGATTCTGGCCTTATCTCCACGCTATCAAAGTAGTTTTCCCAAATCTTGGCAGTATTGTCCCATTGATAATATTTATCAAAGTTCTCCTTTATTTTTACACCGAGCTTTAGTCTTTCGTTTTCAGGCAAGTTAAAGAATTCTTCTATTTTCTTAGCTGAATACTCATTGTCTGGCACAGCCCTATTGCAGCCGGTTTCCAATTCTGAATACAGAGCTTTAACCCTTAAGGGTTCTCCACCCAATTTACGAATGACGCTAGACATGGCAGAATAATCTACCGACATTACAGGAACTCCGCAAGCAGCAGCCTCTACTTGAGGCAGACCAAAGCCTTCGCTATTAGCATACTGCAAATATAAGTCAAAAGAATTCATAACGTCTGATAGAAACTGATAGGAGACGCCCTTTTGAACACTGGCTAATCCGGCAGAATGTCCTCCACAAAAAGAACATCTTGTTCTGGCATCTGAAAAGTATGCAGGAAAAGCGTTTTTGCAATCCATGCAGACATATGTCAGTATGATTTTGCTTGATAAGCCATACTGATTAATAAGCTTAGGAATGTCCCATCCAACATCTGGAAAACTTGTATGGCAGTAGAGGTAAATGTCTGATCTTTTGGAAGAGTCCAAGAACATTCTGAAGGTCTTGAACAAATCTGGAAACAATTTTCTTCTTTGGTTTCTCATTACTGTTCCGATAACCATCGTATCGGGATCGAAACCCATATTTTTCTTGTGCTCCTTTTTATCTAGAACCGGCCTGTATGCCGCATCCGCAGAGGGTGGAGCGCATCCAAGGCAATTGATCTTTCCCATTCCCTCCCTTTTTAAAACATCTCTACCCCATTCGGAGTAGTTAAAAACACCTTCGGCATTAGCGTATGTAGACAACCACTGCTCATTCTGTGGTTCGGCATCAACAGTTGGCATTATGACCCAATGAAAGTATTTCCTAAACGGAGACCTTTCTTGATAGTCAATCATCCAGAAATCTCTGATGTCGAATACTATATCTGGTTGAAAGTCTAGAAGAACATGTTCAAATCTCCATTCTCCAAATTGGTTTGTGCCCTTGGAATTATACTCGTTCAGTTCTTGTTTGTTATCTTTTTGCGGGGAATTAGGATAGAACCGCCAAGGTATTTCTCCGACTCTTGGATCGCTAGACTCTCCATAACTGGCAAATTCCGCAAGGTCATATTTTCCGGTCTGGTGCAACCGCCTCATGACCTCCCTACCATAAGTAGCATATCCAGTATGAAGATAGCTTGCTTCGCAGCATAAAAGAATTTTTTTCTTCCTACTCATCTAAATGGGCTTCTTGTAGAAGTTTTATTATTTGTTTGAACTTGTTCTTAAGGGATCCTTTAGAACAACCAATCTCTTCGGCAATTTCCCTGTTGGAATAGTTCTCCAGTTTTCTCTTTAAAATAAGGCTTTGTTCTGTTGTTAAAAGGCTATGCTCGATTTCGAAAAGTTTGTCTTTTTCCAAATAATAATACTTAGCATTGTCGGAAAGATTTGACACGAGATCAGTATTATACATGATCTTAACCTTCTTATTCTTTTTTAACGATCTGTTGGAAAAATTTATGAGTTCGTTCTTTATACAGGCAGATGCAAAAGTAGAAAATTTTGCTCTGGTCTCATCATATTTTCTTACTGCTTTCAGTAAGCCTATTAATCCAACCTGTATGTAATCTTCAAGAGCACCTTTATCATTACTGACAAAAGTCAACGCTTGAGAAACAACCAACCCATAATGTTTTTGGATCAATTGTTCCTCAAGTTTTGACTCGTTGATTTCTGAACTAAAATTTTTATCCATCTTCAGTAATGACAGACTCAACCGTTTTGTTTTCTTTGTCGGTTTCGTCTTGCTTCTTATTGTAGTTGAGAATTTTAAACTCTTTAACCCTAAACTTTATTTGATATCTTTTTACACCCTCTCGATCTGTCCAGTTATTCGGTCTAGCAGATGCATGCACAAAGATTTCATCTCCCTTTTCGCTGTATTTAGCAAGTGTAACGGCCCCCGTATCCCAAGCCTCAAAGTCGAAGTAGCTAACATTTCTTTTCTTTTCTCCGTCCTTTTCCCTGCGATATTCTGGAACGGCAAGCGTAAAAGTAACCAAGTCTACGTCATTTCTAGTCTTGATCAACTGAGGATTAGCCACAAGTCTTCCGAAGAAACGGCAATCATTTGTAATGTTATTCATGTATCTTCCTTTTCAAAAAAACAACGTTTGACCGTAATACTATACCTGTAAGTTCTTATATTTGCCACACTCTTTCGATTATAAGGCTCCTGTCTGATTTATATTTACCTCTTCTGGATTCTCCACCATATATCACCACGGTATTCCCTTCATATAATAGGTTTCTGTAATCTTTCCACTCATCTGCAAAAATGGCTACATCATCTAAGGGACTTGTCTGATCTTCAACAGATAAAAAGGCCATGTCTTTTCCTTTATTTTTTCCCTTCTTTAAAGTGTAAGGTCTAACACTATTAATAGACACGGCTAGAGCTACTTCCTTCCCCTTGCCGTTTAGAAACTCCTTGCACGTTGTATTTGCAGAACTAGTATCACAGGAATCAACTGTTGAATATGTGATGGGAACACCCAAATAGTTTCGCTCAATCCCGGCAACCCAGTCCGGGGTATCCTCTAGGGAACAGGCAGGATTCCGTATTTGTTTGATTAAATCTTTGACTATTTCGCTTCTCTTATAATTGAACGTGCCACCTCCCATTTTCTTTGTGGGACACAGAGCCACAAGAGCATCTTTTAAATTCTTCCATTCTTTATGGCGGTCATATATCCACAATCTTTCTTTGTCTGTAAGTTTAGACCAAGTATCGAATTCGTCTAACATTTTATTTCTGCTTATTTTATTTGCAGAAAACACTCCAACAGAAATCATTGCTATAGCGGTAGCAGAACTTATCTTGTCCGACAGCATAACTAAGAACTCATACCAATCCCATTCACTGATCTTCTTTTCCAAAGCCTCTTCTTCCGCAGGTAATTTTTCCTTTAATTTCTGGATCTGATTAAAGCCAACAGACTTTATATCCGTTAATCCAAAATGAATTCTGTCATTAATTATACAGGTTTCTTCGTTCATCACCTCTAGCGAAGGAGGAAGTATAAAAATATCATTGGTCTTGGCATCTGATACTAATTCTTTGATCTCTCTCTGAGAGTCGGGTTTATTTTTAGCATGTCTTAAGCAGTGGCAATAAAACTCGATTGTATGATGCGCTTTAGCATAAGCGGACCAATAACCACAAATAGCATAACTAACAGCATGAGACTTGTTAAAAGCATAACGGCTGGATTTTTCAATCCATGAGAATATCTCTTCCGCTGCTTCTCTAGAAACAACATTTTCATTTTCAGATCCCTTGATAAATTCTCTTTTGATCTTACCCATGAGACCAGCCTTCTTTTTGCCGATAGCTTTTCTCAAATCATCTGCCTGTTGAAGATTGAATCCCGCAATCTTCTGTGCTATTTTCATGGACTGCTCTTGGTAAACAAGAACCCCTTGAGTTTTCTCTAGGATAGGCTCTAGAGCTTCGTGTATATAGGTTACTTCTTCTTCTCCATTTTTTCTATCAACATAATGCTGAGTCATAGACTTTCCATCAACGATTGCCTTGAGACAACCGGGACGCAACAAAGCGGTCAGAGCCGCTAATTCTTCAAGATTTTTTGGACGAACACGTTTAGCCCAAGACTTTCCCAGACTGCTTTCCAACTGAAAAACCCCTTTGGTTTTCCCCTCGCAAATTAGATTCCAAGTAGGGGCGTCATCGTAATCAATATTGTTAACGTCAAATATATAGTTTTCCATCTGCAAAAGCCTTTTCAAAATGTACTTTTTCTGCAAACTTACGCTGCATTTTCATAAACCTAATCATGATATTGGCAGTGTCCTTTATGTCCTGAAGGGCATCATGAGCATTTTCTTTGGAAAGACCAAAGTAATCTCGAAGAGAATCTAAGCTAAACTTTTTTACGTCTGGATTATTTTCCAGCCATCCCCATACCAAATTCATTACGTCAACTCTATGAATTTTGTTGAAGAGGGTTTGCCTACCCGTTTTCTTATCGACGGGACCGTATTGTTGACACATTCTGTCAGCAATAATTAAATCAAATCCGTTTATATTATATCCAGCAGGTATTGGGGCAAAGTAAGGAGTCTTTTTCCAATTGTATTTATTGACAAAGTTTGAGAACTTCCCCCAAACCTGCTTAGGGGATGGCGCCTTTTTCAGATTAGCCCTAGTCTTTCTTGTAATCTCTAGAGCTTCGTCTTCTATGGGGTCTAGGCCCATCTCAATGGCCTTGTCGTCATCTAGGATAGGGCGAATTTCGCTATTGAAATATCCCTTCGGTTGTATGGTAAGCTTTCTTCCGTGAATGGCAACTGCTGCAATCTGAGTTGGCTGAGTTTTTTGAGGATCTCTGCTTCCAGTTTCAAAATCGAATACAATTATGTCATGCGCCGAAGGCATTACTTGTCTCCATTAATGTTTAAAAGTTTGTGTTTAATATTCAAAAATTTAGATATAGCGTCGTTGTAATTTAAATATAGTCTGCTAAATCTATATCTGTTATCCTCGCAATGAACCTGATACTTAATACCACTTCTCACGGTATGAAAATCATTAAGACAACAGATGCTCAGAGCTTTCCACTCCTCGTATCCCCCGTTTTCCAGCTTGTTTCGAATTTTCTCTCTGTACGAAATGTTCATTGCTTTAATTGATCCCTAACTCCCATGAGTTTATCTAGTAATGACACACCAAGTATATCAAACTTGACATGTCCCATAGCCTCTAAATCCGTCATCTCCATACCAGCAATTTTGTCAGAACCCTTTTTGTCTCTGACCATAGGACAAACATCGCTAAGATTGTGAGATGAAATTACCACCCCGGCGGCATGCTTACCTTGAGATTTGAATGTTCCTTCTATACGCATAGCCTGTTCAAATAACTTTGAGTATTCTCCCTCCAACTCTCCAGAATCGTTAATTCTGCAATAGTCCCTGAGAGAATCCGGCTGATTAATCAAGGCCCATTTAATCACCGATGGCTCATCCATATCAATAAGTAGATCGGAGATTTCGTGTTCGTGAGGAAGGCTTTTAGTGATGACATTCATTTCATCAAAAGAACACGCCTCGTTCATCCTCAAGACTTCTTTTAAGGCACTCCGTCCCTGCAACCTTCCAAAGGTTACCATCTGGCCAACCTGTTGTGACCCATACTTAGACCTGATATAATTAATTACTTCATCTCGCTTAGTAGCGGGTACGTCAATATCAATATCTGGCAATGATATATGATCTGATGTGTTGCGCCCAACATTGTAAAACCTCTCAAAGAGAAGACCAAATTCGATTGGGTCTACTTCTGTAATCCCTACAAGGTACGAGACTAGACATCCCGCTGCCGATCCCCTACCCGGTCCCGGCAACCAGCCGTTTTCTTTAACCTTGTTAACGATGTCTCTAACGATAAGAAAATAACCAGATAAATTAGCTTGACTGATAACATCCAACTCTTGTTTTACCCTTTCAGCATACATTCCGCTGGATTCATCAGGAGCGAGTTTGCCAACAGCTTTCAGACGACTCTTCCAACCATCACGACACAGACTACGAAGAAATTCTTCTTCTTCCACATCGTTTGGGCAGGGGAATTTTGGAAGCATGGGTTTATTTAGGATGCTGTAATCGTCACACATATCCGCCACCATAACTGAGTTAGCTAGTTCTGCCTCTGTATGAAGATTTTTCATCTCCTCTAGCGAGGGGATGTGGAAGTTATTTGATTTTAAGAATCCTGAAAACCCTACATTTTCATTGCTCTTGGCTTTGCTTTTGATGTTTCTTAGAGTTGTTTTCATAGCAGAGCATAGCAAGATGCTATGATCTATCGCGTCTGCCTTGGTTGGATAATGAGAATCGGCAGTAGCTACAGACGGAAACTTATATTTTTTTGCTACATATCTCAGTCCTTGAGCTACTAGTTTAGCAGCCGGTGAGTTTTCTTCGTCAATACACTGTATCTCGATAAGAAAGTTCTCTTTACCAAAGATATCCTTATACAAGTTTGCCTTATTAAGAACTTTTAATTCCCAGTCTGGATCAATATATTCCTTAACAACCATCTCAGTCTCTGCGCGATAAGCCTCTTTGAAATCAGTAAAAATAATGTTTGCCAAATCGCTGCCAAGATGTCCACTAAATGCTATTAGATTTTCATCTGCGTACTCACTCAGTAAATTTAGATCTAGTCTGGGTTTGAAATAAAACACATCATCGTCATTGCTTCTGGAGGTCGCCTCTATTAACCTATCCCAACCCGACTTATTCTTTGCAAGAACTACGAGATGACTTAGTGATCTATTCTCCTTCTCTTGAATCCGACAGTCTTCTTGACTAAGATAGAACTCGCACCCAATGATGGGTTTGATATTCTTTTCTTTCATTGCTCCTGTAAAAGATACCGCCCCAGAAACTGTGCCATGATCGGTAATCGCACAAGCGTTGTAGCCCAGATTGGCGCACCTAGCTGCTACTTGCTGTGGCTTAGACAGACCATCTAACAGGCTGTAGTGTGTGTGCAGGTGTAGTGGAACCCAACTCATTTTTTCAATTTTCCTCCACCGCTTCCGTAGGTAGAAAGCTTTGTCAAATTTCCATATTCAGATACAACTTTATTCACGCCCTTCTTCTTGACTTCGTCACGGATAAACTGGCATACGCTCTTGTTGGTCCCCTCCTGATTTTCACTAAATTTGCACAGTTTGCGACATTTCCAGTGTCGGTTTTCATCACATAGAAGCTTTGGGCGTTTTGAATTCTTGATGTATTGAAATTTTTTCTTCAAGATAGATTCTGCTTTAACATAATCCTGATCATCAAAGCACATGGAAAAGAGGCCACCACTGTTAATGTAGAAGATGCTAACACCGAAATCGTAATCTGGGTACATGTTCTTGAGGGCGTAGTAGTAGAACAGTAGCTGCGTGTCGCTCTGCAAAGATTCGAGAGTCTTCTCTTCACCCGTCGCCCAATTGATACGCTTCCCGGTTTTGTAGTCAAGGATTTCGTAATATTTTTCATCGTGCTTGACTATTAGATCGACTGTTCCTTTAATGGCCAGTCTGCCTTCAATTTTTTCACCGCCTATATTGTAGCAGTACTTAGCCCAAGGCTCATCTACTTCGAAATCAAAGTACTCTTCAGTGGCAAACACGTTTTGGTTTCTGGGATCCAGCAACCCATCATTATATTCTATGGCCTTGTGAACCCATTTGGTACACGTCTTCAGACTGGAGTTGTCTAGATCGACATCTGGTTGGTGGCTGGTATAATACTCAAAAGATTTGGATGTAATTTTTTCTATGTTGTCACAATCTTCGAGACTCAATCGGCCTAGCTCATCGTCTGTAAAACTCTTGTTGCCCCTGTTGAGACATAATTTTTTATCTCCAAGAACCTGAAGAGCCTTATGGGTAATTGTACCCATTAAAGCCTTTTTGTTAGTTTTGTCTTGAAACGACAAGTTATACTGCAAGAAAAACTTTTGCTCGCAGAAGTCGAGAGTACTAAGACTGCTGCTTCTTAGGTAACATACTATCATGTATATTTTCCAGTTCTTTTTCTTCCATAATATAATTAAGGGGTCCATCCCTATACAAACGACGCTTGGGTTTTTTTACAACCTCATCCCTCTTAGCGAAACCGACGATCCAAACATTTGAATAGTCACTCTTGTCAACATAGCATAGAACGTAATAATCTATTTCCTTGTTCGGTCTGTACGCTGGTACTCTCAGGTAAGGATCTTTCCAATAGGTAGTTGTCTTGACCTCGATGTTTCCGTATCCCTTGACGGTATTGTCTACACCGGCATCGCCATGTTCTTGAAAAATAGTCTTGTCCATCTCTACGCCAAAAAAATGGGCCACGGCAGCTTCACCTACCGCTCCAACAATATGCACGTCCTCGGAGCTTTTGTATGTATTGTTGTAACTCTTAGATCCAAACTTTTCCTTTTTGACATCTCTTTGTTTAGCTATTTCCATAGCCTCTTTAAGTTTCTCTTGTGGTAGATCAATTTTTACCCTATTATTCATTATCATTTCCTCGTTCATATTTGTCTTCCATCCTAACGATATCATCTTCGGAACATTCTCCGAACTGCATCTCGTAAACTACCAGATCGATATCTCCTGTGTTTATAAGTTGATGGGCGTCATTTTTTCTAATCTCGATAGTGAATCCCGGTGCAACCTTCCAGTTGTTTAGGTGATTCCATCTGAGTAAACCCGTGCCCTCTATTACATACCAGAATTCGCTTCTTTTGTTATGCATCTGATATGATATTTCTTCGCCGGGAAGAATAACTATCTTTTTGAAAACAACTCTATCGCTTCTGAAATAATCTGTATATTCTCCCCAAGGCTTTTTGACGGGGAAAGTATATTTTATCGATTCTTCTTTCATTGTCCCACCTTAGACTGCAACCATCCCCACTCTTTGAGAACGTCCATTAAAGCCCTGTTGGCCTCATCCATATTTATGTTAGCGTTATCAATCACGTGATCATATCCTTCGTATTCATTTGTCAAAGCTGTTTCGCTTTCATGCTCATCGTTATGCGGGCATCTAGTTAATCTGATCACCCTACCTCCAGCACTTTTTATAGCGTCTACTTCATTAGGAAATCTACAGTCAGAAACAATAGCAAGTTCAGCGTTGCTTTCTTTTATTCTTGTCAGGCAAGAAGATGTCCACACATCAGATTTAATCGCCCTGCAAACATCAGTTCCAAACAGTTGTAAAAATTCTCTGGCTGTCAAAAACTTATTGTCACCCAAGTCTCTATCTAGAAGCTTTTTCATAAACTTTGTCTTTACGACAGTTTTTGTGTTTTTATCCTTGTCAGAACCGTAACATTGCTGTTCTGTAAGTCCAAAGAGATGCATGGCCATGAGCTTAAGGGGGTCTGCAAAACTAAAAGCTTTTACGTATGGCCAAACCATCTGTGAGGCATAGTCAACAAACTCGTTATCCAGCCTGAAAACATCCAATACTCCTACGCCCTCCTCTTCGTCGCCCTTTTCATTAGAGGTCACGGCGTTGACAAGCAGATCTCCCTCGTCATTCATCATAAATTTGGTTACGACATCGTGAAGCCTGAGTTGATATCCGTGTAAGAAATTTGTGCAAGTGGTCTTTCCACTCTGTTTTGACCCAGATATACCTAGAATTTTCTGATCCATTATATCATTCCTTTAAGTTGTGGTTTTATTTCTTCGTTTATCTCAGCGACAGTCATTTCTCCGATGTCGCATTTGGAGAACTCAGGACAAATAATGTGGAACAGTCTGTCGCATTTATGTATGATAGACTTCTTTGCCTTGTCTCCAGCCTCATCATTGTCTGTGAGAATGACTACGTTCAAAGCCCCGGAGGTCTCAAGGATTCTGGCCTGACCATCGCTTAAACTAGACCCAAACATTCCCACTGAGTTTCTTATGCCTGCCTCGTATAGTCTCCAAACATCCCCCTGTCCCTCTACCAGTATGACAGTTTTTGTTTTTCTTATAGCATCTCTTGATAGCCAGTAGCCATATAAATGAGCACCGGAATTAAAGTGCTTGGAATTTATCCACTTGTTTCCATTGCTATTTTCATGTGAGACTCTACCGACACAACCAATCATGAATTTATGGTCATCATCATAAACCGGGGCAACAATTCTGTTTTTCATCTGTTTAGACTGATCTGTGCAGATTCCAATATCAAAAGCATCCAAGGTTGTTTCTTCATATCCTCTGTCTATATAGTAAGACACGGGTCTAGAGAGTGATTCCCTAACTAGGCTTCTCCGCACTGAATACTTCGGTTCTGGGGCGACTTGGTAAACCCTTTCAGACAATTCTATGAATTTTTCCAGATTGAAATTTTTACCCTCTGCCTCTAGTTCTTCTTTTGAAGAAGACGTAAAATTGATTGCAAAATCAATAGCCTCGGAAAAAGGAATCTCTTCTTGTCTTTGCGCCGTTAACAAGCCTCGTATCAAACCTATTGGAGTTGGTACAAATTTCCGCTCACACCCATGCGTCCAACATCTCCAATATCCAAAATATTGATCTCTAGTTGTAGTTACAGTAAAAGCTTGTGGGTTGTCTGCTCCATCATGAATCGGACACACGGAAGTGATCCTATCATACTGCTCAAAATATCTCACTCCGAACAGGTCAAACAGATCTGTAATTTTTTCTGCGACCTTGTTGGATAGAATTATTAGTTCGTTTTTATCCATCAAAATGGGCTTTCTTTATCATCCAGATTGTCAATATTAAAACCAGACTCTTTAGTGTGTGTATTGAATTTGATTTCGTTACGTGTTTCTCTTTCTTCAACTCTAGCCACCTCTCCTTTCATTGACATATTTATATAATCGTAATCATCTAGACCGGAACCATGCCTGCTTACAATTGGAATCAATTTTCTGTTACCGCTTTCTCCCTGATCTTCTGCTATCTCTTCATCCGACTTTTTCTTAAAGATAGAAAAGCTACTACAAAGCCAAATTAACCTATCAGATCCGCTAACTACATCCGTACTTTCTTTGGTAATTCCATCTCGATTTAGCTGAACAAAAGCAAGACATGGCACATCGTACTGAACAGTGAAGTTGTGTAGTTGAGTAATTTGAAATCCAAGAACTTGAAACTCTTTCATGCTATCATTTATCTGATTAGAATGCATGAGTTTAAGATAGTCATAGATGATCATGCAATCTTTCGTTCTTCCGTTTTCGTCATATCCAACATTTTTGACTATCCATCTCCTGATTATAGATAGTGTCTCTTCAAAAGGCTTTCCGGCAATTGTAATATAGCTAAGTGGAATCTCTTTAAATTTTTGTGCGGCCTGTTGGATTTTTTCTTTGTCACAAGCGCTTGCAGAAAATTTTCCAGTAGAGATATCATTGATATTAATACCACTAAAATTCCCTAGTATACGATTGAAGTGATCTTCTTTTGACATCTCAGTGTCTAACAGGAGGACGGGCACATCTAGATTTGCAGCAATGTTTATAGCAACGTTATCAGCCATCATGCTCTTACCCACCTTGGGCCTAGCCGCTATAAGGTCTACGCATTTTCTCCTAAAACCACCGCCTATAGCAGTATCGTATCTCAAAAAACCGCTGCTAAGCCCAAGCATGTTGGCGGGATTTTCTTCCAAATAGGTGACATAATCCTCAACCTCTTCGCCCAGAACAGAGGGCTTGTCTTCCACAGAGTGATTCAAGGCTGTGGACAGGTCAAAAATTGGCCCCTCTGCTATGTTGAGAATTTCATCAATAGACTCTTCACCAGTAACATCGCCAATGTCGGAATTTATCTTGCGTATCTTGGTGCGTATGTCTCTTGCTACATCTAGCTTTTTAAGTTTTATTGCATGCTGTCTAACATTTTCTAATTCGACTTCAAAGCTTGCAATCGCTTTGATATGATCCGAAGAGATTTTTTCGTTGAAAAAATCTTGCAGTCCCAAGTCTTCCGCAGCACTTAATACAGAAGGAAGGTCTATGCTAGAACTTTTATTAAGAACACGCTTTAAACAGGCGTATACTATCTGGTTTTCTTCTAGTGTAAAAGTGTCGGTGTCGATGATATCATCAACATCAATGAATGCATCAGCACCGTGCTGAAAAATTCCCGACAGAACTGCCCTTTCAGAAGCCGGATTGTTGATTGGCTTGACCATGATTACCTTCTAGAGCATTTGTCACAACGATAAAATTCCCTGCCCTGCATCAAAGATTCGGGAATCTTTTCTACACTGCCGCAAACATGGCACTCGGCATCAATTATAGAGGCTCTTGACCTTGTTCTTTCTGTGAGTTTTATTTGCGGGGTTTCAATATCTGTTGCATCGCTATTGTCATCTAAAAACTGATTTTCTCCAGCGTGTATCGGCTCTGTTCTCGCTATTCGAGTTTTTCCCGTCGATGTGTTTTGAGCGGGAGCTATAAAATCTTCTTGCGGATCGGGAGCTTGGTCAACCTTCGATAACGATTCTCCGGTCAGATTTTCAAAGCCTTCAGTCACTAGACTCATATCGTTGCTTAATATCCCAGATCTAATTTTATCCAAAGGACTTTTCATGAATATGTTTTCCTTTTGCTCAGTTCCATTAATGTGTCGGCCATTTTTCTCATGTCTCTAATTTTATCTGTTAACCAAATAACTCTAGCTTCTGAGACAAGCTTTGCTTCGAATATTTTCTTAACGAATTCATCCTGCTCTACAACAGTGTAATACTTTTGCTCCCACTTCATATACTTACTAAAGGAGTCTGCTTGTTTGGCCACCATCCTGTTTATCTGACTATCGCACCAGTATAGTTTGACTTGATGCCTGTTGAAAACCGACTGAACGTAATTGCAGTATGCGTATAGACAGTAGGCTTTTTCGCAGCAGTCTTCAGAAGATAGGGTTTTTAGTTCGATTCCGGTGAGGTTTAGTACAGCTTCAACCTCTGGATTTATCTGGATTCGTTGAACGTCTTCTCCTATGATATAGGAGTCAATAGATTTGACAAAGCTGTCCAACTCATCTGTTGAGAATTTCTGTTTTCCATTCATCGTCATCACCTGTGTATTTTAAGGTAACAATATCAATCTTGTTCAGTCTGCACCAGCGTATCTTATCTCTATCTCTCGCCTGAGATTTATAGAAACCACTTTTTGTTTTATGGTAGAAATCAACGAACTCATAATGTTGTCTGCCGTGAACTTCTACTATAAGATTTCTTGAGGGTATAAAAAAATCGGCAAACAAAATTGAAGGCCGGGTGGTGGTGTTGCTGCCGGGGAGAGAAACTTCTTCCAATATTATATCACGCCGGAACAGATCACGCAAGATTAATCTTGTTCTTTTGTGAAGTTTAGATTGTCTCCCCCTCTTTGCTTTACTCTTTTTAGGAAACCTCCATTTTTTTTCTCTACCGTCGAAACCAGTAACAATCAAAACATCTCCTTGATTTCTTGCTCCAAAAACTTCAATGTCTCTGGATTATCGTTCAGAAAAGTCACCGCTTTATCTTGACCTTGAAATTGGAAAAATGATTTAACAGCCTTTTCGTCATCAATATCTACATCATTCTTCTTTAGAATCTCTGAAAAATTCTCCACATTTTCTATAAGATAGTTGCAGGTGTACCAAGCTCCAGCCTTGCCGATCACATCTAGATCCACAGCCATGATAAAAAGCTCTTGCGTTTTATCTATGCCATGTCCATATCGTAGCCAACTCTGAGCTTCGCTACCGGGGAATCCCCCAGCAGCAGAGGTCATAATTTTCCAATGAATCATTTGCCCAATTTGAGACCCGCCAACCTCCCACGGTTTGATGTATCTGATCTCTAAGATATTGTCTGTCTGATATTGTATTCCTCTTCCGCCATCAGGAACCTTGGTCTTTCCAAACCCTGACGTGTTAGCAATCAAGTGAACAATCATAAGGACGATAGCATGCTGTCGAGGAACGGTGCCTCCAAGTTTTTTGCACCAATTCTTTAAAAGCTTTGGGAGTGATGGGCGGAATTGAGCATTAACATCGTCAATCAATTCCTTTTCTGGAATTAAAGCTGAAATAGAGTCTACTATAAGAACGCAGTTCGGCGTTTGTCTTATGTAGGTCTCTGCGATATTAAGATACTGCTCTGCGCTCATGGGTTCGTCACTAGCACCGACTACTTTTATTCTTTCTGGATCTAGCCCATGAACACCGGAAAGGTTCATAGATTTTAGCCTTCCCTCTACGTCCATATAAATAATTGGACGGCTACCATACTCTTCGGACTGACAAGCAGCAGCAAACTGTAGAGCCGTCGTGGTTTTTCCGCTTTTTGGGTCTCCCATCAAAGTGACCCAGCTTCCCTCCTGAATACCCCCACCCAGAGCTAGGTCTAATGCTGGACTTACCGGTATGATTTGAAGTTTGGAACGCTCCTCGAAAATTTCGGACCCACTTTTTACAACGTCTCCATATTTTTTTATTATTTCTTTGGTAGTTGTTTCATCTAAAGTAGCCATGTTAACTTTCAGTCTCCCTCAGTTTCTGAGCGTTGCTTTTTCTTCCATATGGCTTTCTTGGAGAAGAGGAACCACTGGTATTATATACTTGCGGTTTAGTCGGTATAGATTTTTGGCTATCTATTTGACTTTGTTCTTGTTTGATTAAATTCTCTAGATTTTTAAGCCGAAGAGAATATATCCTTTTCCCAGCGGGGGATCTGAGAGCATTGATAATGGCAAGATCGTCATATTTTTTGAGAAGGGCGTATGCTTTTGTCACCTGACTGCGAAATTTATTCTTCCATTTTTCGGTGTTCCATAGTTTATAAGCCGGTTGCCCCTCATTGGCTGACTCAGCTTCTCTTAAGCAAACCATTTCAGCAATATACTGAGCCGCATTACAATCCTGTCCTGTCGTCACATGCTGATAGACTTTTGTCATCACAATCCTTCTTTTGAATCAAAAAAATTCCAGCTTCAGTTGGATTTCTTTCTTCATAGGCTTCTGGAATAACCTCTGGAAGATTCCAACGGCGAACCCTTAGAGTGTCGTTTTCAAGAACTCCGACAATAAACGAGTGATTCGTAGCATTTCCAAACAAAAATTTCCCCGCACCCTTACAGAAATAATAGCCGTCGCCACCGGTTCCGACAACCTCGACATGAGAGCGGTTTTTTATCCTCATGCCCGTGATGTAGACCTGATTTTCTTCACAGTATTTTCCAAGCCTTTCCCATGCGCTATGTGGCAACACATCAGGTCTTCCATCATCTTGGTATACAGTTTCGCCATTTGAAAGTGTCACTATCCAGATAGGATTGCTGTCTGCATAAATATTGACGTAACTATCTATTGACTTAGCAACAGATGTTGTCATTTTTTAATCCTGTGGACAGCAGATGTATTAATTTTTGATTGCGATGTTGATTTTGTTTCATCTGATAGTTCAGAAGCCGCTGGCGTCATTATTGTAACGCCTTTACGTTTTGAAGCGGTTGTGTTTCCCATCAGATCTCCAACTATGCTACTACTGGCATCTTCTTTTACGGAAGAAACATGCTTTGTTTTGGTTTTACGATGCTTGGAAATCGTAGCTACAGACCTGTTAAGATCTGAAGCCAATTCTTCCACAGTTAAACCAGAATTGTTGTCGATATAAAACTTGTCTACTTTCGTCAGTGGTCCTTTTTTAGACATCTATGCATCTCCTTTCGGCTCTTAATAAGAGATCTCCCTTGCGACTCTTAAGATAGCTTAAGTACAAATCGAATGTTGTTGCATCTACTTTTCTATATTCGGAATTTCTTGTTTTGTTTCTATCTAAACCATGTGGATCAAACAATTTGCCACGGTAAAATTTTACGAAGAAAACTTCTGCCGAATCACCAGTGATTGTTTTGGCACACGCAAGAGTAGTTTCTTTATTTGATTTCTTTCCATCGGAAAGAATATAATGTACTTCTGTGTTGTCTTCCCGTATGAATTGTTCAATCATATTGTTCCCTTAAGTTGTGGTGCAGCGTAGACAAATGTAACCCCATCTATTTCTTTAATATCTACAATTCTACTTTGATCCGTACAGCCAATACGAAACTCCCCTTCCACTAGATATTTCCAACTCGTGCCTTCACAATCTGGATTGGCACAAACGGCTTGAATGTCAGTTCTTCTTTCAGAATCTTGCACCCTCCAAATGTCCACTAGAGGAGCGTGACAGTCTGCGCATTCTATAATTTGATGCCCAAGATCTTCAAGGCTTGAATCAAAATCCTCACCAAAATCGTCATCGTAATCGTCGTTCATTTTCTTCCAGTCCTAACGTAGTTATGTTTTTGAGAATCTGACATTTTGTTTATCTCCTGTGGGCTAGCTTCTCCACTAGAATGATGCCAAGGCCCACCCTTCTTCTTCTTGAAGTTTCCTTCGTCCTGCCTCGCTCTAGCATCTGATAATTCATAATGCCCCATGGATTTTGTGTTACGGTCTGCTAGTTGTCCGATAGTTTGAGCTTCCCCACGGACAAAGACGTTTGGAGAAGATAACACTCTTTCCAGCTTATGCTTATTGCATTCAGGACATCTCTTCTTCGGCTTGTAGGTTTTTATGCTCTGATTGACTGAGAACTCGTGTTCACAATTTGCGCATCTATACTCGTACTCGGGCATTTTACACCGCTACATTTTGACCAATATAGACTAGAAGTATGCACTGGAGAGCGAATATGGTTGTCATTGCTGGCCACGCATATTTCTTCTTCCAGTGATATAATACCACCAACAAGCCCAAAGCCGCAACCGTTCCAAACATTTTGACAGACATAAAGAGGGCTACCCCGCCGCCGTCCATAGAGATAAGAAGCTTTCCCATGGGATTTAATTCTACAGCGTATAACAAATCTTGATATACTATAGACCAGTATATGTCAATGGCAGATATTATTCCTATGGCCAGCCACATAATTCCGTAGTAGTATTTACTCATCCCAAAAGTCCAGCTTTGCTAAAACACGGGCTATTATCTTGTTCCGCACTATATCGTCTTCGTTTAACTCCACCACGCTGACCCCCTTGGTGTTGTCAAGTCTCTCGGTACACACGGTTAAGGCCCCTCTGAGCCTCGGTATTAAGTCAGACTGATCAATGTCACCATTTATTACACATCTAGAGTTCCGCCCAAGGCGAGTCAAAAACATTTTTATCTGTTCAAACGTAGCATTTTGTGCTTCGTCAAGAATAATGAATGCATTGTGAAAGTTTCTCCCCCTCATATACTCCAAGGGGCAAATTTCGATAATGTTTTCTGCTCTTAGTTTTTTTACAGACTCGCTTCCCAAATACCCATTCATTTCTTCAATAACTGGAATTAAATATGGGTGTATTTTGTCATGGAAAGAGCCGGGTAAATATCCCAGTCCCTTGCCAGATTCTACAACCGGTCTAGTGATTATTATTTTTTCAACTTTGCCGGAAGTTAGATACTCACATGCCAAGCCAACTGAAACGGCGGTCTTTCCGGTTCCGGCTGGTCCTGTGCATATAGTAATATCTGATTCAGCAATTGCTCTTATATATTCAAACTGGTTATCTGTTTTCGCTTTAAGCTGTCTTCGGTGATGTCGTTTTTTCATTTATTATTTACCAGAAGAACCAAACCCTCCGCATGCTCTAGAAGAATCCTCAAGCTCCTCTACCTCTATGACGCGCATCAAGGGTATTTGTTGAACCACCAACTGAGCTATCCTATCGCCTCTTTTAATATCGTAAGAAATATGATGATATGGCCAATCCTGTTTTCCGTAACTAAGGTTTGACAAACAGACCTTAACTTCTCCACGATAGCCACTATCTATCACCCCCGCAAATCTGTGGATTCCTTTTACGCCCATCGAAGATCTGTCCCAAATTAAACCAACAAAACCTTTAGGTATTTCCATGGCTATTCCAGTGCTAACTAAAACTGTTCTACTAACTTCCATACTAACATCCTCATCAGCATACAAATCGAAGCCAGCATCATAGTCATGAGCTTTAAACGGAACCTGTGCCGTGGTTGTAAGCTTTTTAATTCTTAGCTCATATCCTTGTTCAAGAGAAATTGGAACATCTGTAGTATAAGAATATTTCGTATCGTTCATACAATTTCACACGCTCCATTGGCACAAGCAATTTCCTGTTCAGGCACTACGTTATCCTCTTGTTCTATACATGTAGTGTAATCTACAGGTTGATATTCTCTTTTCATATCAACCCACTCCTTCCAATTGTACACGTCTTTCATGCAGTAGGTCAATCTTTTTATGTCTCCATCCATATATTTTCCAGCAAATCTGTGACATCTATCGGCCCAATTTTTTTTGCCATTGCCTTTTACTTTATCTCCAAGGCCCAACAGAGAATCACAGGCAGGCCAAAGATTGTCTTCCCATAGATTGAGAGCTACTTCGATAAGGCCACTTACGAACATTGCACCCTCACCATAATGGGAAACCATCTCACTAGGCAGATAAATAGTGGTGAATGGAGCTTGTGGATAATCTTTGTCTCCACTTACGGGAAGAAGGGAAACGCCGCAGAAAAACTTGCGGTTTTTATATATGAAACTCTCTACTTTTTCCCATTCTTCTGGCCTGACATTGATTGTGTTTGATACATTATGCTGTAAAAAGGACTTGACACATATCGCATCATTGCGTCCAGTCATGACCCAGTTTTGTTGAGTAGTTTTTACGCAACCCAATAAATCAAGAGCACTCACCTTGTTCTTGAGCTTAGAACCATCTGGAACCTCTATGCAAAAAGAGATTACATCGTCACTATCGTTGGCAGACCACACTGACTCAGAACAAGCCCTCGGGTTAGAAGTTTTGAAATGTTGATAAATATTTTCCAGCTTATTTGCTTGTACTCGCCTGATATAACGTTTGGCATGGTGCGGGTGTATGCCAGAACTAGTTCCCAAAATACAAGAAGCAGTTCCTTCAGGCTTGACACAAGTCGTCCTAGCTGCCTGATTGATGCCAATCTTGTTGGCAATTTCCTTGTTGGTTTTCTTGACGGCCCTAGCCCCTTCTTTTTGCGTAGCTGGATCAAGACAAATCTCGTGTTGCTCCATAATGCCCGTCATGGAAACACCTAGAAGGGCTTCTCTCTCAAGGATTCTCTCGCTGACCTCTCCCAGATACGGAAGTTTGGTAAATCCAGCTTGAAGTGTTCCTATAATTGCAGCAGCACGACATGACTCAAGGAATTCTTCCTTGGTAGATACTTTAGCACAATTAACCGTACTGAGATTACAGGCTTGCCAGCCGGTCTCCCCCGTTTTCTCATCAATAGGGTAAAGGCCAATTTCTACGCAGGGGTTGACGATAAGCTCTGTTGAATCTGACCAAACAAATCCCGGCTCTCCAAACTCCCTAACCGACTGCATCAATTCGGAGAACTGTTTAGGAGTGGTGTCGTCACGCAGGAGGAGAGCAGAATTATTAGAACGACCACGTTGAGGATTATCATGAAACCAATTTCCAGTTTTTGCCAATGCCATCTCTTCGTCATTTGGCGAAAAAAGACAAATCGTAGCACTCCTACGTACACCACCAGAAATAACAGCATCAGCGCTATGCATAACCATGTCGTAAACATGTATTGGCCTCAACTTTCTAACGTTAAATTCGCTCTCTTTTAAAGCTCTATCTAGAACCTTTTTAATATTAACCAGTGCTTTTTTTAACGGCTCTGGGCCGGGAGCTTTGCCGGAACTGGAACTCAGATATGAACCAGCGGGTCTGATTTCAGAAAAATCAAAACTAACGTTCTTTCCTTCATATTCAGAAAATAGATCATTGTCTTCAAAATAGCTACTAATAAGTACACCAATGGCGTCAGACCATCCCTCAATAGTATCTGGAATAGTATACTTTTTTGTGCCGTCTTTTGACCGAATAAGTTTGGGAAGTTTTTCGACGTGGTGTTTTTGAACTGAAAACCCTACTCCACAACCGCAGAGTAGAAGATACATACATTCTTGAAAAAACCTAAGTCTATTGGCATACGACGCAATACAATTATACACTCTGGCATGGTGTTTTACAACGGGTTTACCTCCAAACTGCAACGCCCTTTGAGAGCCTAGAACTCTCTTTTTATGCATGAGGTCATACGCCCATTCAATATCTTCTTGAGCTTCAGGATATTGATCAAGCATCATATTTTTGACGCGATCAACTGACTCTTTCCAAGTCTCTCTCCTTTTCTTTTCTGGTATCCATCTTGCGTATTTCCCGACAAAGGTATAGTTTTGTAACTCTCCAACTGACATTTTTAATCCTACTTATTTTTCGTCTTGGTGGCGTGTCCATCGGCTACCATTTTAGATGATACGTCCTGTCCATCGACAAAGATATACCCTAAAATCCGATTCAGTGTTAAAATATCTTTGATGTCATCGTCTTCATCAGCAGGAATGTGCAAAATTGCTTGCTTATATTTTGACTCACCGAAATATAACTCCTGTTCACCCAATAAAGTTTTTATATGGGCTTTCGCGGCCAGCCCCTTCTCTTTTTCTTCAAGATCTCTTGTTCTAGTTTCTGGACACCAGCAGTCCTTTAGCCGCACGCGAACTGTTTTAATTATCTGCACATCTATTGTGTCGCCGTCTACAACGTTTGTGACTACGACCTTGGTTGTAAGTCCAGCAGGTGGTTGTTCCATAGTAAGGCATCCGATAAGTAAACATTAATTCAAAGTATTATACACTTTTTTGTGGATCAAGATAGGTAATTTCAAGACCGTTTTTAATAAGGTGGCTGTAGACAATCCTATCTTCTTCTGTCTCCCCGTGAGCCTTAGAACCTTCTGGGACATACCACTCACGAACACCGCTTTGCCACAGCAGTTTTGCGCAGGTGGCACAGGGTAGATGCGTAATATAGGCTTTGTAATGATCAATTTGTTTCACAACTAGATTGCTTATAGCGTTGGCCTCTGCGTGTACCATAAATGGGTATTTATCAGGTCTAGTGGTAGGAAGGTCGTCTTCCTTGACTGACGAGCAAAACCCATTATACCCAACTCCAACAATCACATTCGGACTGCCAACGATTACACATCCTACTTTGGTTTCTGAATCGTGACTGCGTATAGACGCATAGTGCGCCATACCCATGAAGTATTCATCCCACGTTGGTCTCATATTCCCGCTTCTTATTCCTAGAACGACGTTCCTTCTTAAGTCTCTTCTTATCTCTCTTGCTTTTTTTTCTTATTGTTTTTCCCATGATTCTTTCTAAAACCTTTGTGGACCCAAACAAAATTGGGGCCTAGTGAATAAATAATTAATTTACGAAAACCACCACTTCCATTTTCCGGTAAAACCCAGCCGTAAGAACTGTCATCTATTTTTAACTTTTCCGCTTTTGCGGCTATTACCTTTTTCATATCAGCCTTCATCGCTACTCCAGTACTTCTAGTCCATGAATACAATGTCTTATGTCTTCCTCTAACTGTATAGTCTTTTCTATATCTCCGCTATCCGTATTGTATACCAAAATTCTTGCTGGAGACATACCGACAAATAATAACTCATTATGTCTAGCCAGACCTCGATTCCAGTTGGCTTTAGCTATATCGTCAGCATGATATTTAATCTTTTTGGTTTTTGGCAGAGCTATAAATCTAGTCTTTAGAAGCGTTCTTTGTATACCGGTACTCTCATTATTAAATGAGTTTGGCATCGTGTGTATTGAGTCTTTGCTATCAATTATTCCCAGATAACCAAAAGAGGTAAGGTTGACAGCATAAAAGTCGGAATATTCGTAAAAATTATGTTGAAAGCTTTTAGCGTTATGAATTACTGGCATGGGAACAACTACTTCCATGCTATAAAAATCATACAGGTGTGTAATAAGCCCTCCAAAAACCAGTCTGTTATCATTCGAAGAGATTGAATTGATATGAAAGTTATCTTCTTCTGGAGCCTCACCCGGATTAATTTCTCTCAACTCCATCAAAGATTTGTAGTCTTCTTTATTTTCTCCAACAACTTCCCAGAAACCGGACAGATTAAAATCTAGATCCACTCTTGCAATTGAATCATAAGCTGTAGAGGTTACCCAGATAGAATCATCAAAATAACAAATCTCATGTACCGATTTAAAAATCTTGTCGTCTCTAAAACGCTTCACAATTTGGTATGTCTCTTTGTCTAGCTCTATTAGACCTCCAGAATCAGCGACAACTATTCTGTCGTCCAGAACGACTATGCCTCGCAGCCCCCTCTCACCGCCCCTTTCGTTATCGTTGACAAAATCGTCACTGTATGGTTGGTAATGTAGAACCTCTTCGGTGTCCACATCGATGACGTAAAGACCACCATGTATGTCACCCTGTTTGGCCGCTCTTACAACCGTGCTACAAATAATTTTCATAGTACTAGCTTCATTCCGTTGTCTATCTTAGAAAACCCAATCTTGTCGTAGAATGGCACATTTTTGTCTGAACAGCTTAAAGTTACCTTGTAGCATTCTTCTTGTATTGCTGTATCAATAAGGCTGGTGATTATCGCGGCTCCAATGCCAAGTTTTCTGTACTCTCGTAAAATGACTACGTCTTCGATGCGGCCAGCGATCATGCCAGTTAATTTCCGTTCAATTAACAATGATCCCGTTCCCACAACGAGGTCAGAACTTTTTGGAGAGTCGATGATTTTTTGTACTGCAACTACGGCATGGTGATTGTTATTGTTAACAAAAGTTGACCATGTTTTGTCAAAGTTAACATTCCAGCAATCGTGTGGAAGTGGGCTTAATTGGCTTCTTAGATTTAAATAGTGCCCGTTTAAATCATCTCTCTCTATGCGTCTAATTTTCATCAGATAAATCTCAATACAAAATCTTCATAGGGTTTGGATATTCCATCAAATGAAAAATAGCTTAAGTCTACCTTTTTATCATTCAGATATCTTGTGTTTATATCCTCTTTTTCCAGTCCCAAATTGCCTCTATTGGCGTCAGATATCTTTTTGGAGGAATTGTGGATCACTACGCTGTACTCCGGGCAAGCCATAGTACGGGAGAATTTTTCATACAGTTCTCGATATATGATTGGCTGCAATTCCTCCTCTAATTTATAACCTTCAGATTCGGAAGAACGTTTAATGATCTCTTTCAGGTTGCGTTTTTTGTAGATATGTCCATTGGTAGAAAATGGTATGGCAAAATTTGTGTAGGGGGTAATCTTAGAGGAATCCCAGACAAGAAATTCATCCAGAACAAATTCGCCTTCGGTTGGTATTTCTGCAAAATAATTTGCTCTTTCGTATGGATTTTGAATAACCGTATTGTTTCCTAGTCTTAGGGATAAGCACAACGGGTCATAATCATTAAACAACTTACTGATACTCTGATAGCACGGGGGTCTTCTAAAGAGAATATTTTCGTCGTTAAATAAGCAAACAAGGTCTCTTGAGACTTCCAAGCGGGGGATCATATCTTTACTTATTTCGGACTGTGTTCTTTCAACCCACTTTATGGGAAAAGAGTGTCCGTGTTTGTGTTTTTTGTAAAAGTAGTCTGCTGCTTTTGAATATCCCTCGAAGAATTTTTCACTGGAATACTTATATAAGATAGTTATGTCAAAAAGGTTGCTTGAATTGACATTTAGGCTTTCAAGAAGAAGATGAACTCTAGCGGCTCCGTCATTTGATATCACAATGGCAGTAATCAACGCTATGCCCTTTCAGTCGGAGGAAGCTCGTTGACATCTTTGTGATAGAAGGTCCAGTCTTTGCACCACTCCACCGTCTTCTCCAGACCTTCCCTCAAGGAGGTAGAGGCCGTGAAGCCAAACTTTTCTTCAGCCCTGCCTACATCTAAACATCGTCGTGGCTGTCCGTCTGGCTTTTTGTCATTCCAGATAATTTCTCCATCGTATCCCATAAGCTCACAAATTAGTTCAATAAGATCCTTAATATTGGTCTCTATTCCGGTTCCTATATTGACGGGGTCTGCTTCATTGTATCGCTCCATGGCCAGCATCACAGCCCGTGCGCAGTCGTCAGCATACAAGAATTCTCTAGTGGCCTTACCAGAACCCCACACCTCCATAGATTTTTGGCCATTGGCTTTTGCGTAGCCTACGCGAGACAGTATTGCAGGTATAACATGACTGGCGCGAGGATCATAATTGTCACCCGGTCCATACATGTTGACCGGTATTAAAGAAATCCCATTGAAATCAAATTGCTTCCTGTAGGCCAAAAGCATTTCCATCAATGTTTTTTTTGCTATGCCATAGGGGGCATTGGTTTCTTCGGGATAGCCGTTCCACAGGTCGTCTTCCTTGAAGGGAACAGGACAGTTTTTAGGGTAAGAGCATACGGTTCCAGCCAATATAAACTTCTTACATTCGTGCTGACGTGCCTCTTCTATGACCTTGATTCCCATGTTAAGATTTTCATAAAGAAAACCACCGGGGTATTTCATGTTCGCCCCGATTCCGCCGACTCTAGCGGCTAAATGAATGACTACATCTGGATCATAGTTATCAAACATCCATCCGACATTGGCTTCCTCTCCTAAGTCGAACCCATCTCTGGTCCCGCCCATTGCGATAACTTGCTCGTAGCCGGAATCGTTTAAAAGCTTATAGAGCTTTTTTCCTAAGAAGCCCCTTCCACCCGTAATCAGAATAGTATCTTCAGACTTGCTTATTTCCATCAAACTCTTCCAAAAAATTTATGGTTTCCTCTACGTCCATATTATGCGCGCGCTTGAAAATTTCTCTTTTCTCATCCATAATAACAACAGTAGGAAAAGCTTCAATTTCAAACTGTTCAGACAAAAATTCATTCCCCGGCGTGTCCACCTGAATAATTGCCGCTTTACCCCCATGATAAGCTTTAGAAGCCTTGATCACCTCCGTTTTCGTCCAAACCTCTTGCCTCATTCCTGTACAATGAGGACACCAGCTTGCGACAAAAACAACAACCTGAAAAGCGTCTTTTTTATCCATTGTCCCAGAGGTTCTTTCCTGTGCTTTGTTTGGTAATTCTATTGAGGGACCACATCCAAGGGCCGACTATTACAGCAGCCCCGGCACCCCAAGCCCAAAGAACTAGCCCCTCGCGTCCCGCTGTAAGAAGAGTAGCCGAAGTTGCAGCCATAAGATAAATAGCGAGCAGTATATGACCCATTTTTTGTTCCATATACCAATCAGAA
>Ga0114906_1000339_pt1 | contig 27278 bp, 18 predicted proteins | sample MalvirDeepMed_M9_FD_89687 | JGI IMG/M metagenome (GOLD analysis project Ga0114906, IMG submission 89687) | Marine viral communities from the Global Malaspina Expedition - Malaspina viral metaG DeepMed_M9 | ecosystem: Environmental > Aquatic > Marine > Oceanic | place: Mediterranean Sea...
AAGAGTTGGTGGACCGGCCATCCAACCCAAGTGAAGACGGGGCCAAACTGGCTACTAACATCATGCGGCGATTCCGATTCAGGCGTTCAGTGGTTTCAAACAAGATATTCTTTTATAAGATTGATGTGTCGGACACAGATCGGCCTGACATTCTTGCACACAAATTCTACGGTGATCCGCAACTTCACTGGGTTATTCTGATGGCCAACGATATTAGGGATCCATACAATGATTGGCCCCGAACACAACAGTCGTTAGAGAAGAAAGTGGCTAAGGTCTATCCCGGATCTAGTCTGTTCCTCTATACTACTTCAATGCTGGCGCAAGGATATGAATATGCCGTCGATGGTGTAGATGTGGTTCCCACCACCACATCCATTCCCACTTCACGAACATTTACTAGGGGAGATGTAATTGAATCCCACTTGACAGGAAAACGAGCATCTGTTCATTCTTGGGATCCCACATACTCTAGATTAATTCTGGTCGGGCCCGAAGCACATTTATTCCCGGATCTCGAATACATCCACAACATAACCACAGGGAAAACACGAATTGGTTTTGGTGTGAAATTTGTGGCAGATTCAACACAAGCGATTCATCACTGGGAAGATGAATTGGGGATTCCGGTCAACCCTCTTGAATTAGACCGATCAACTGCCGCAGATCAAAATGATCCAGTCGGGACTGCAACACGGTTCTATCGTGATGCATACATTCTTAACGAAACGTCCATCAGTCTGTCCGAGATGACCGTACCAAAACATCTCACAGTTGTTACTAATGAACAACATGAAGTTGCAGAGAACGATAAAAAACGGAAAATTAAGATCATTCGACCAGAATATGTTCCAGCACTCACCGCAGAACTGAAAAGTGTGTTTGAACAATGACGGTCAAAGATGCTGGCCGAGCTAAGGTACTTCAAGTTGTGATGCGTGGTCGCAGTGGTGCAACCATCGACCTCACTGATTATACAGCTTACATCCAAATTTATGAGAGTATATTTGAGAAAACCATGTCGGCCAAGATTGGACTTATTGAAGGTCTGAACATCAAACGACACTTCTCTATCAACGGTGATGAACTTGTAACGATCAAGTTCCAAACAATCGGGTTTGAAGATGAATCCACATATGAAGTAACTCTACAGTCCTATAAACTTTCTGGTCCTGATTATGTGTCTGACAACGACCACGCATATGCCATTTATTTGGAATCTCCTATCGTCTATCGCAACAAGAACAAACGGGTATCTGTTCCTTTTGATGATAGGGGTGATGTCATTGTTAAGAAAGTGTTTGATCGTTATCTTAACGATGGGTCCACCAAATCCCAACTGTTTTTTGGGCCCGCAGTATTTAATAATATTAAATTTATCACGCCCATGTGGCGGCCGCTGCAGACAATAGATTATGTAACGAAACGGTGTTTGAACGCTCCGCCTAATTCAGACCCCACATACATCTTTTTTCAAACAGTTGACGGTTACTTCTTCACAAACATGGCACAATTGTCCTCGCAATCACCATTTGCAACATACACATATCACCTAACAAGTACTTCTACCAATTCAAAATCATCATTTGACAGTTTCTTTAAAATTCATGGATTGAATTTTGGAAATATGTTTGATAGATTAGCGCAAACCGAAATGGGAGTATTTAATGGGACTTTGTTGTCTCACGACATTACAAAAAAGACAGCCTCTCCGGGCAGCGTCTACAACTATAGTACTCAATTCGAACGACAGACACATGTAGAGAAACATAAGATCATTGCTGATAGCAATGAAGATTTCACCGGTCATGCGTTGCAACGTCGTACATACGTTCCCAAGAGTTCTTTTCGTCATGATAACATGAGTGATACTGATTTATATGAAGGTTGGATGTTGCAACGACAATCAATGATGAATCAATACTACTCAAACTCTGTTACCATTGATGTTCCCGGCAACACACTCCTCAGAGCCGGCCAAGTATTGAACCTAGACATCCCCGCACCGGAACCATCTGCTGATGGAAAAGATTGGAAAGATCCCTATCTGAGCGGTAAATATATAGTTGCGTATCTTACTCACACTATTACCACATTAGGGGGGAACAGTGAATATATGTCATCGATGGAACTGATCCGTGATTCCTTGCCCCTGGCCTTGCCCGATACGAAAGAGATGGAATAGATGAAAGTGTTCACAGGCAAAGACGGATTTGTGTGGTGGGTTGGTGTGGTCGAAGATCGCAACGATCCGCTTCAGTTGGGCCGTTGTCGTGTTCGATGTTATGGGTGGCATACGGCAACAAAGGCAACCCTGAAGACTTCTGATCTGCCATGGGCTCACCCAATGCAACCAATAACATCTGCTTCTATAAGTGGAATCGGTCAAACCCCCATGGGGCCTGTCGAAGGGACATGGGTGATTGGGTTCTTTCGGGATGGTGAAGATGCACAACAACCCGTCATTATAGGGACTATCGGGGGAATACCACAGGAGCCTAACGATCCCGCAAGAGGACTCCATGACCCCTTTGAAGACCAGGCCGGTCGCCCTAACGGACCATACCCCCTCCTATCGTATTTAGGTGACCCAGCACAGGATGATTCGGGGAAAACCATCTATCCTGACAGTGAACCTGATACAAACAAACTAGCACGGGGACTTACCGTTGGAACCATTGTCGAACGAAAGACAGAATCTGCCAAATCTCATCAAGATCATCCAGTCGCAAACGGCGTCACTGGGGCCTGGGACGAACCAGAACAACCATTTGCAGCACAATATCCATACAATCATGTATACGAATCTGAATCCGGACACACCATCGAACTAGATGACACACCCGGACATGAACGTGTACATGTCTATCATCGCAGTGGGTCGTTTCAAGAGTATCACCCAGATGGATCCAAGGTTGACAAAATCGTATCGGATCATCATGAATTTGTGGTTGGTAGCGAAAAGGTACACATTCTTGGTGACAAAGACGTATTAATCGGCAGTATTGAAGAAGGAGACAAAACTAGCCGATTCACTATTCTCGTACGAGGTAACGCAGATATTCAAGTAGACCGGGACACTAACATTCTCACTAAAGGTGATGCTGAGATACACACAAAAGGGAATGTCGATATGTTGACCAACGGCAACTTGACTATGCAAACCGATGGAAACTACCGACACGATGTCGGCGGCACTACCATCATCAATTCAGCAGGCAACATGACGTTGAATGCGCCACGAATTGATCTCAACCCACCCGGTGGGGCTGGTAGTTCAACAATTGAGATAACAATATGAGCAAAGAAGTATACAATGAATTTGCAGGGCTTGGTGTTTCCATTGTCCGTGTCCTAGACGATCTGAAGATTACAGGCCCCTCAGATGTTCTTGAAGCCGCAACGTACATACAGAAACTTCGTGATAACAAATCCACACTGTTAACATACATTCGTGATCTAGAAGAATCTGAACGAACCAAGAATCAAGGGTTGGCTGGCGTGGGCATTTCAGAGGCCACAATCGTAGACGGTAACTTGAAATTCACGTACACGGATGGAACATCCGGTAGTTTGGGAACTGTTAAAGGAGATACGGGAACAGGTGTGCTCACGGCCGGGTTGTCGGGGGAAAACCTAGTCATCAGTTTTGATGATGGTACTTTGTTTACTCTTGGTGATGTGGTTGGTGACACGGGTGCTGTGGGGGCCACGGGGGAAGGATTGTCCTTTGGGTCTTCATGGACTAGTGGTGTTACATATACACAAAACATGATAGTGAAACGATCTGGTAAAGTGTACATTGCTAAAACAACCAGTGGGACATCTATCAGTTTGTCAGCAAACAAGAACAAAGATCCTGACTCCAATACAACATATTGGGACACACTCATTGATGTGGACGATGTTGATATTGACGGAGGATCTTTCTGATGGCCATCACCGCTACATGGGACTCTTCGGCAACATTAACACCTACCACTGAACTGAAGTATTATGAGTGGCAGATGCAAGCTTCGTTTTCCTCGCCAGGATCGGGGGAAGGTGACCCCCCAGCTGGGGGCTGGCCGGCAGTATCCCATGCAGTCAATTACGCATTTACCACCGGCAGCATCATTCCCACCGGTTTGACTCTCGCCACAGGCGGATTGTTATATGGCCGGGTAGAAGACATGGACCTGTTTGTCCCGGAGTTTCAAAAACCCGGTGGGTTTCATTTCGATGAAGTGAATTATGCTACATGGGGTTCTGCAAAAGAAGGAAGCAAGATATTTTCATTCTCAGTGGATGCATACACAGGATATGGTGCAGGATTGACTCTTGCTCAGATACACTCCATATTGATTCGCAACAATTGGTCTTCAGACCGAGATAATTTCATTCGTGAGATCGACAATAGTTTCTGTATAGATGGTAATCCCGTAACAAACGAAGACTACTTAATCATTATGAGGGATCGGGGTTATTACCCCCATCCTTATGATCCTTATACATAGAGCATGGGAGGATAGTATGGCCGCAGCTGCACGACAATCAGACATATGTTCAGGACATGACTGTTTTCCCCCGGTAACCAACACAAGTTGGTCTGGTGATGTTATTGTGAATGGTTTGGGTTGGCATCGTGAAGGTGATGGATGGGTGGTGCATGTATGTGGCAATTCAACCCATAGCAGATCATTAACCAAGGGTTCAAGTACAGTATACGTAAACGGTAAACAAGCAGGAAGAATAGGCGATCCAATTGGGGTGAATTGTGGATCGTGTATAGCAAAAGGAAGTCAAAATGTCTATGCCGGATGTGGTTGATATCGCAATAGAAACAACAATGGACAACAGAGTTTGGTTCATGGATATTTTTGGTTCATGGGTTGAAGTAGGAATGGTTGTTGCTGCTTTGGTTGTCGGGTTTGCATTCGTTTGGATGACAGTAAGAAAGCAATTTGGTAAAAGAAAACTGTATAAAACAAATCCCGGCCTATTAACAATGCCTGATACCTGTTTTTGGAATGCTCACACAAGAATAAATGAAACACTTACAGAACTACGAGTGAAAAGTGATTGTGCAAGAGTACAACTAGTTCAATTTCATAATACTGGAGAATTTTTAGATGGAATCTCTATGAAGAAATTATCTTTGACACATGAATCTTTAAGAAATGGTGTGTCAACCGAAATGAGTATTAAAAAAGATTTGTTATTATCAATGTGTGTTGATGGATTAACTTTACTTACAAAAGATATACCCTCGCTGTACATAACAGAACAACTAGATGATTCGTGGTGTAAACAATTATTACAAAATAGTAATGTAATATCTTTTTCATTCCTCCCCCTGAGAAAATATAATCAAATTGTTGGTTATGTTATGTGTCAATGGTGCAGTTTGTCCAAGGTTGACGCAATAGATGAGATTGATATTGCAGAAGATTTGGAACGTGCAAGAGCTTTAATAGAAGTACAATTAGATCAAGAAAATAGGAATAAATCACGACATGGCTGACAGATATCGAGATCTCGATCTAAATTTCATCAAACATCCTGTTACATTGGACATATCCATTAAAACGGATGGAGAAGCTATTAAACGATCATTACGTAATTTGATCTTAACAAACATGTACGAGAAACCATTCCACCCAGAAATTAGTTCTGATGTTCGGGATCTTTTGTTTGAACCGGCCACACCGCTGACGGCTATACGACTCAAGAAAGCAATTACAGAAGTTATAGAAAATTTTGAACCAAGAGTCGATCTTTTGGAAGTATCTATTTCAGACGATATAGATAATAATGCATTCAATGTAACCATAATTTTCAGGGTGCAAAACGTAGATCGTTCAGATACAATTACGTTTGAACTCGAAAGGCTGAGATAAGATGGCAAAGAGCAAACTACGAGTAACTGAACTGGATTTTGATCTCATCAAGTCCAATTTCAAGAACTACCTAAGAAGTCAATCAGAGTTCAAGGATTATGATTTCGAAGGTGCTGGCATGAACATTCTCTTGGATGTTTTGGCCTACAACACACACTATCAATCGTTCTATGCCAACATGGTGGCCAATGAAATGTTTTTGGACAGTGCAGTTCTTCGAGACTCGGTTGTTTCTATTGCAAAACACTTAGGTTATACGCCCCGATCAATACGTGCGGCAACAGCAATTGTTGATGTAACAACCGTAGGTGAAGGTGAAGATCCCGGCACTTTGGCTGCGGCCACCGTTTTTGAAAGTACACTAAACGGAATTCAATACTACTTTGTTTCGGCCAATGCAGTAAAATTCAAAGATAACGGTCTTGGTGCGTGGGTGGCTGAGGATGTTATTTTACACGAAGGACAACGCACCCTTACCACCTTTATTGTTAACAATGACGACCCCGACCAGAAGTTTATTCTACCTAGCAACAACATTGATACCACCACCTTGGATGTTCGGGTTCAGAAGTCGATATCAGATGAGTCTGGAAGTGCAGACAGTTGGGTGTTGTCAAAAGATATCGGTGCCTTGTCTTCCATCTCAAAGGTATATTTTCTCCAAGAAACAGACAACAATCACTTTGAGATATATTTTGGTGATGGTATCGTTGGTAAAGAGTTAGAGTCAGATAACATCATTGTGGTTTACTTCACCTCTACAAATGGCAAAAGTGCAAACGGAATTGGAAAGAATGATACCGTCAGTAACCCGTCATTCACGATGTCATCTCAATCTTCATGGAATGTTGTGGTTTCATCCCCCGCAGTTGGTGGTGATGATCCTGAGACAATACAGTCTATCAAGTTCATGTCACCCAAGTTTTACCAAGCACAGGATCGAGCAGTAACGATTGAAGACTACAAGACGTTGATGTTATCACGGTTCAGTGATGTTGAATCGGTGTTTGTGTGGGGAGGTGAAGACAACGATCCTCCGGTCTATGGTAAAGTATTCATCTCTATGAAACCCATTTCGGGAACTTCATTCACCGAGGGGCAAAAACTGGCCATTCAACAGGATTTAAAACGGTCCCAATCGATTGCCGGCATTCTACCTGAGATTATAGATCCAGATTATGTCTATATCTCTGCAAACATTGATGCCTATTTCGACCCAAACAAAACATCAACCTCGGCCAAATCTATTGGATCTAGGATCATTCAAAACATCTTGAACTATGGTGACACCCAACTTGAGAAGTTCCAGAGAAATCTCAACTTCAAAGACTTCATGGGACTTGTTGAAGACACCAATTCGGCAATAACCCGCACAGAAGTTACATTATCAGTTGAAAAACGATTAATTCCTATCTTCAACGCACCCAACCCGTACACAATGAAGTTTGGCAATGAATTGCAAATATACCCCGATGGATCTGACAAACGAACAATTAGTTCGTCGTTCTTTTCTTACTTAGACACCAACAGCACCATACAACAATATTCATTCTTGGAGGACAACGGAAAAGGTCAACTCCTTATCTACTATATTGACACCACAGGAGAGAAACGGATAATCAATGCAAAATTAGGTACGGTGGATTATGACAAGGGTGAAATCATCATGACTAACTTTTCCCCCATTGCATCACAATTGCAAACTCATATTAAAATCATCGGCCAACCTAAGAAAAACAATATCATCGGTGAACGAAATCAAATCTTGTTGTTTGACAAGAACGATTCGACTTCTGTGTCTGTCACTATGATCAATGAAGTCCCCTATGAAACGACAATTCGTGGAACCGTTGGTTCCACCCCACAGTCTTTCACGACTAACATAACAACTCTCACATCAACCGACACAACCAATGATGGTGTATTCTAATGCCGGGGTTGTTGAATGGCTGAAAAACGATACATCTCCACATACATTGAGTCACAGCTCCCAGATTACATTCGGGCTGATCATCCAATGTTTGTGTCATTTATAGAAGCGTATTATGAATGGTTGGAATCCGTAGATAATGCCACATATGGTATGGCCAAACTACAAGATTATGCCGATATTGATGAAAGCATTGACAAATTTGCCGACCAATTTCACAATCAATACCTCGAAAACTTTCCGGTGCAATTGGCAATTAATCCCAATACTGGCCAAGGGTTGGACAAGAAGAACTTTATCAAGAATATCAAGAGATTCTACTCCAATAAGGGAACAGAGAAGGCATACAACTTTTTATTCCAAACGTTTTTCAACACCGAGGCAGAACTCATGTTGCCCAAAGAAAACATCTTGATTGTTTCTGGTGGTATATGGGAAAAGAACTACAAAATTAAAACGACGACGAAAAATTTGGATGCCGAATTGGACAAGCTTGTCAATCAACGACTCACCCAATTCAACCCACAGACGGGTGAATTAGAAGCATATGGTATTGTCGAGGAAGTTCTTCATCACCCCGCATTACATGGGGCTGCCACGGTCACTGAGTTTTTGTTTAAAGAAGTATGGCATCCTGAACTGTTTAAGTATGGGCGTACTGTAACTGGCGACAACGTAGATGGTAAAACATTAGAAGAACAAATTTATCCACTTGTGACATCTCTCACTGCCGGAAATGTTGGAAGTGATTATCGAATAGGAGACATCATCACGTTTGGTGTTGGTGGTGTTGCCAGAGTTTCTGAGATTGGAGCCACAGCAGCCGGAGTGGTTGATATTACAGTACTTGATTATGGAATCAACCCTAACTTTGATACATCTGTAACGGTTCAAAGAAGTGGAGCAACGGCCGGCATTAATGAAGAATTCACAGTCGTCACCGGAAGTATGTTATACAATAAAGGCCGATATATCAACAACAAAGGATTTATTAGTGATAATGACATCAGACTTCAGGACTCTTACTACTATCAAGCATTTTCATATGTCATTAAATCTGAACTGGTTCTAAATCAATATAAAGATCTTGTCAAAAAGTTGATTCATCCGGCTGGTATGGAACTGTTCTCTTCGGTACAAATCCGAAAACACATCATAGCCGACTCCATCTTTTCTTCACGGCTTGCTGGCCGTACCGTACCATTCATGGGACATTACACTCCATATACATTTGGTACTGTAAGGAATCTGGGGTTCAAAACGATTGTGTATGATGGTCAAAGTAGATATGAAAATGGATATGACCCAAGATTAACAAACACAAATCATTGTTATGGTGACACTGGTGGGATGATCGTCATCACAAACGAAAATGGATACACGGGGCCAGAATTTGTTCCGGGTGATCTGGTCCATGTTGGCGGGGGCAAAACTGCAACGGTTTTCAACTTTAATGTTGTTAGCCAACTTAACATAGGAGCCGGAAACCAAATCTTTAATTATCGGCAGGGTAACTATGTAATTGACGACTGGTTTGGTGGCGCTTCCGGTGCAGGAGATACCGCATATGCGTGGCTAGAATATGTGGGTGAAGAGGGAAATACTGGTGTTCTGCGACTGATGGATTTCACTGGAAACACATTTGCATCGGGTGAAACGATTGAACATGCTGTCACAGGAGTTACAGGATCCATTGATAGAGTTGCTCGTGGTAATGGTACGGTTTTTGAAAACTTAATTGGGGCCCCGGGCTCTCATCACGTTCACCAATCTGTTGAAACTGATGCATTAGGTGGTTCGAACCATCCAGAAACTGGAATAACCGGGAATGCATTTCCGGTATGGCATGGTATAGAAGGAACTCCTGTTGATGGTGTTCCAACGGGGTTTATTCGAAACAGCTGGGTTATTTTCAATCATCCAAACAAACGGTCAGGTGGAGAAGTTCCAGGCAACCCAGCTTTAGGAAGCATAACTATAACTGTATTCAATAACGAGGAAACTGCGGCAAATGAGTTCAATATTGGCGGAGTTCCTAAACCCATAGCGCAAGCATTGAACTACCCCTACGTTGGTATTTCTGGATCATATGATCTAAACTTGTAGTAAATGAGATAACACATGGCACAAGCTATATTCAAAACCAATCTTAAAGTCAAACTTGCTGATCTTTTGTCTACCGATTTCAAAACATCAACTGCGAATTCTTACTTCTTATTCATCGGCAAGATTTCCCCATGGGCCACTGAAAATGCCCCACCAAAGAACACGGATTCATCAGAAGAGTCCAACGAGGCTTGGAGAAACAGCTTCTTTGTTAAACGAATCTTGGCGTCAGACATTCGGATGATTGTTCCTCGATTCTATTGGACACCACAACAAGTCTATACCCAATATACAGACAATATTGATCTCTTTGATGAATCAATTCCCGGTGGTTCCAGCAACTTCTTTGTTATTACACCAGAAAATCACATCTACAAGTGTTTGTTCAACAATAGTCGTGCAGCATCGACAGTCATGCCTTCTGGTACAAGTACCAATGTGTTGAAAACTTCTGATGGATATATTTGGAAGTACATGTATAGTTTGTTGCCCGAAGATCTACACTTTACCACATCTTACCAGATGCCTGTTCATAAAGCCGTGGCTACAGATCAAGAAGTTGCTTTGATTGATCAGTTTGCCGTTCAGCAAGATGCAGTACGAGGATCTATGGACTTCGTGGAAATTACAAACTCTGGGGCTCCATTTCTGTTGGCTTCTACGGCCGCCGGTATTCCAATCGGATCGAGTGCAGCGGCCGGAAGTACCATGGCCAACATTCCCAGTTTAAGCTTGTCTAGTCAAACAACAAACATTTTTGCGGGGTACACGGTACGGGTTGTTAGTGGTGAAGGTGTTGGACAGGTGAGAGAGATTGTTTCCAGTACTCCTGAAGGAGCAATTGTTGTAGACCCACCGTGGGAGTATGCATTATCATCAGATGAATCTACTCCTGCTGGTAAAACCATGGTGGCCATCGTACCAACAATTGCCACATTTGGCGACGGACAAAATTTACAAGTTGTTGCGAGATTGAACTCAAATAAACGGGCGACAGCCATCGATGTTATCAATGGGGGAAAGGATTTCACAACCGTTCGATATAATATTTATCCAGGCATCTGCGGACCATACAACGCAGGAGAAGCGTCATCCCACCGCCATGAGATTGAAGACTTTGGTGAGATCACATTGAACTTTGTTTCTCCGCCTCTCGATGGACATGGGGCCGATGCCCCCAAAGAATTGGGGGCCGATAGTATAATGATTTATATCAAACTAGATGAAGATGATTTTGAACAATTGGGTATGGAATCCGTTAACGAATTTCGCCAGTTTGGTTTGGTTATGAACCCAACTCTAACTTCGTCGTTTGGTGATGGATCAAATGTAGGTAAAGATGCTGCATTCTATACAGAAGACGAATATACAATGAATGTTTCATCAATAGTAGCTAACGGATTTGATGGGTCCGAGTTCAATTTTAACGGTATCACGGCCACAGGACAAACTGGAACATATGTAATTGGTGCGGACAGTGCGGCCTCAGCCAGAATTCTAAACGTAAACATTGACAGTACTTCGGTCATTACACTTACCACATCTCATCCACGGGGCACATTTAGTGAAACTGAACAGTTGTCGTGGTATACCTTGGGTTCCAGTGGGCCTACAATCTCCACCACTGAAATGACGCTGGATCCGGGTCTGTTCAATATAGCTCGTTTTGGTTCCCTTATACAAAGTGATCAGAACAAAGAGATATTTGACAACACGGTTCGTATTGATCTTGATGCTACGGGAAACCAAACGGTGGACGGACTCGTTGAAAGTTCGTTTGGTCTGGATGACATCATTACCAACTATCAAACAGGAATATCGGGATCGAGCTTCCGAGTTCTATCGTGGGTTCCGAGTGTAACGGGGGCCGCAGGTACGGGGTCTGTGCGTGGTGTTGACTACTTTACGGGTTTACAGATCAGTGACTATCTTTATGATCCTGACGGGACAACATTAGGTCAAGTAACTGGCGTAACTGGTCCAGAACTTAACTACAACTCCGGAGAAGTCTTATACATACAGAACATGAGGCCTATTGAACGTTCGCCGCAACAAGAAGAAGAAATCAAAATCATGATAGGATTTTAAGAGGTAATATATGCCATACAGTACAACTGATCCCAACCAAGCACCATATTATGACGATGCGTTAAATGCCATTAAAAACCGGTATCTGAAGATTCTCTTCCGACCGGGCCGGGCAGTACAAGGCCGTGAGTTGACTCAGATTCAATCATTGCTTCAAAAACAAATTGGTCATATGGGAAATCACTTTTTTAAGAACTATACGGTAATTTCTGGTGGTAACGTAGGATTGAACCGTACATCCTATTACCGAGTCGATAAAAATGTTGTTGATCCTACATTTGACCCAACCACCTTCATTGGTAAAAAAATTAAACGAGTTGATTCTGATGGAGTCTTTTATGAACCGGACGATGATGGTTATGTTGCAGGTGTAGTGGCGCATGTGGAAGATGCAACCGTAGATGATCCCTTTTATGTGTTCTACATCACATATGAAGGCAGTTATAGATTTAGTCCATCAGATTCGTTCAAATGGTATGAAGAACCCAGTGATAGTGCAACTATGACCATCACAACTTCCGATGTTCTGATTACACATGTGCTTGGTAGTGTAGACAACCCCGGTACTATTCCTTCATGGTATGGTGTTACTGGTTCTGGTGCCATTGCTGTTGTTACAGACGGACTGTTTTATATTGACGACCATTTTGTTCGTACATATAAACAAGGACTGGGGATCAACCGAATAGAACAAACAAATGTCGTGTCATTACCCGAAGGTGAAGGCAATTTACGAAACTATGACCATCTAACATCAAGTGTTGGGTTTGAGATTATAGATGAGGTTGTAGATTATGTCGATGATTCGTCTCTACTGGACCCATCACGGGGCACTTCAAACTTTGCTGCCCCTGGCGCAGATCGTTATAGAATGTCGTTGGATCTTGCTCAACGTGAATATGTCCCAGTTTCCGGAATGACAGGTATCACAGAACAAGTCAACGCATTGTCTGTAATTCGTGACGAGAACTACTTTGAGATCCTTCGAGTCAAAAAGGGACAACCCCAATCTGTTTTGCGCCGAACCGGTTATGCTAGCCTTGAAGAGTTGCTTGCACGAAGAACACACGACGAATCTGGTAATTATATTATTAGTGGATTTGATATCGAACTATTGGAACATCTTAAAGATTCGGGAGGAACACAAGGCGCACCGGACGGTGCATACACCTCCGACATGAACGGCGACAAAGACTTGTTTGCTGTGAAGTTTTCTACGGGGAAAGCATATGTCAAGGGGCATGAATATGAATCATACCACGATACTATACTTTCACTCGAAAAACCACGGACAGTTAACACCGTAGTAGACGACAGAATTATTACAAACTTGGGCGCATATATCATTGCCGATACCCGAGGCATTGCGGCAGGTGGGACAGGATTTTCTCTGGGCAATGCGGCCGGCAGCCCTAGTAACTCATTCGAGACATATGAATTTGTTAATCTAGTCGGACCAACAAGCACACTCTTTGATGGTTCTGGTGCCACGGGGATAATAGGATCTGCAAGACTGCGAAATTTACAATTCATGGAAGACGATTACAAAGTGTTTTTGTCAGACATTAAAATGGGACGATCTAGTACAGGGCTAAAATGGCCTGAATATTTGATTGAAAGTATTCACGATGGTACAACTGCGGGCCACTATCCCCTTGATGGTACACCCGGCCCCGACCAGCACGTTGCACACAATAAAATATGTGACATCCACCCGGTAACAGGGCGATTTTTGGGGTTGGGAATAACTGCCGGGGCCACCGGCACGTACATCTTTGGTAAGCACAAAACGGCAATGGTGTTTACTCCCGACGACGGCGATTACATTAAACAATACCACAACTTAGCATACTTTGTTAGGAAGAGTTTTACAGGAGAAACCGATGCGGTTGGCAAAAATTTTACCATCCCATTGACCGCCGTAACATTGGGCGGCGCTTTTACCAGTGGTACGGTGAAATTTTCCACTATTGATGGAACGCCAGGACATAAAGATTTTCTAGTCTATAGTATAGACCAAGGCCGATTCTTAGTTAATGGTACAGATGTTTCCTATTCTATAAACCCTGATCAAAATGAGTGTACTGTTACTACAATAACCGGTTCTGAAAATTTTATTCTCTTTACCAAACTAGAGGTTTCGTCCACAGAGGACGATGCTGGCGCCAGCAACATAGGACGAAGAACAAAAACTCTTAACGAAGGGATAACAGCATCTGTAACTCTATCCCTCGATGACAGTCGATACAAAGGGTCTATTGGATATGCTGATGTGATTAAAATTAATAGCATCACTAATGATGCAGGCACAGATGTGACGGGAAAGTTTATCATTGACACTGGCCAACGATCCACCATGTATGACCATGCATCAATTATAGGGAATGGTAGTATTACTTCGGCGGGCACGTATATTGTTGATTTCGATTACTTTTCTCCATCCGGCCCTTTGGGCCCGTTCATCGTTGACTCATATAATGACATCCCATATGAACACATCCCCGATTTTATGTCTTTTGGTAATAGGACCACGATACATCTCAGAGATGCTATCGATTTCCGGCCGGTCAGAAAACCAAATCTCGACATATTTGATCAAGTGTGGACACCACACCACACAACAACATCTGAAGGCGGAATAATCAGCAAATATAGCCATTATCTTGGCCGCATTGACAAACTCTATATGACTCCTGACGGCCGATTTAAACAAATCAAAGGGATAGCTGCACACGAACGATCTATTCCACCCAGCCCCACAGACGGTGGAATGTTGTTGGCCACAATGATTATACCCCCATACGTAGTTGATCTTAAGAACATCAAGTATATCAAAGCAGATAACAATCGATATACAATGAAGGACATTGGCAACATAAAACGTCGTATTGGTAGACTAGAATATGAAACACAACTTTCTGTATTAGAACGTTCGGCAGAGTCACAATTGATTTTAGATTCCTCTGGCAATTCCCGATTGAAAAGTGGATTTTTAGTAGACCCCATGAGTGGAATGGGCATTGTTGATAACTCCGATGCCGACGTTAATATTCAAATCAATTCAGGATATGCGGAATCCCCCGAAATCGTTCATCACATCGACATGAAGGTTATTGGCGATACTAACAGCTTAATCAAAACATCAGATGATATCTGGTTGTTGCCGTATGATATCGAGAACATAGTAAACCAAACGACTCGATCAAACCGTATGAGTGTCAACCCATATAACATTGTATCTTTCGTGGGGGAGGCCCGGATATTCCCACAAAGTGATACATGGGTAGACACTGTAACTGCTCCGGTATTCTCTTCTGAATTAGATATAGATGCCCGCATCGAGGGGTTCGGTGAACTAGTGGGGCAGATGGATTCTGTTATTCACGGAACCAACCTTAATGCGGCTGGATTTATTGCTGAGGCACAAGGCATCAGGAACTCGAATGCGTGGATCTCTCAGTGGCGTCGAATGGGTGTGAGTGGGGTGTGGCACAATGTGGCGAATTCGGGGTTGTGGGGGGAAGGCGGTCTTCAAACATTCCTCGACAATTCTAATTTATCTAGCGATGCATTAGACATTATAAGAACATCCGGCAGCAATTGGTGGGATGATAACGCATGGGTATTAACACAAGATTTTGCAGCAACAACAAACACATCAACTTCTTCTGTGAATATGGGTAGTCGAATTACCAACACTTCGATAATCCCCTATATGCGTACCAAACAGATCAAAATTCACTTTGTTGGTCTAACACCCAATACCAGACACTATCCATTCTTTAGTGGCACAAATGTAACAGAATTTTGTACAAATGCAACCCCATGGACTACAAATCTAGAAGAACATACCCCCGATTTTATCAACCCCCTCGGTGGCGCAACAGCTGGTAGTGAACTGACCAGTGATGGTAACGGGCAAATGGCTGTGATATTTGACTTGCCTGGTGGTCAATTCCGAACGGGACAACGAATATTCAAAATCACCAACGATGAAAGTAATAGTTTCCAACACACCGGACAACCATCATTTGCTGAAGTTGAATACCAGGCCCGGGGTACACTACAAACCATGGAAGAGGTTGTTCTAAACACCACCATCCGAACAAACGGATTGACCCGTACAGAAGGACAATGGGCCGATCTAGGAACTGTGGCACACGCCCGATACGGGGATCCTCTAGCGCAAACCTTTATGATCAGCAGTGATGCCTTCCCTGATGGAGTCTGGATTGACAGTATTGACTTATTCTTTGCTCGCAAAGACTCAACATTGCCTGTTAATGTTCAAATTAAACCCGTAGTCAATGGGTATCCAAGTTCAGGTCCAGCTCTTGCGTTTGCATCAGCACAAATGCTTCCCAGCCAGGTAGTAATACCCGGAGGATCTGGTGATGGTTCCCCCAGTGACACATGGGATCCCGTCATGGATAATAACCTAACTCGTTTTACGTTTAGTACACCGGTATATCTGGAAGCTGCGGAATACTGTATGGTCGTTACGTCCAACAGCGATGCCTATGAAGTTTGGTACTCAGACATGGGTGAATATGAATTAAACTTAGATGGTACGATTTCCACAGATCGTATTCTTGAACAACCATATGCCGGATCTTTCTTCAAATCTCAAAACTCAAGTACATGGACGGCTGAACAAAGTCAAGATCTGTGTTTCCGGCTAAACCGGTGTAAGTTTACTGAAACATCAGGAACTATGACCCTTCAAGAAACCGTGGTCGATTCAGCTGTAGCGTCAAACTACTATGCATCGGTAGAAGGTGTATCCGGCGCAGAAAATGGATACCAGATAATACATTATCACACATTTGCGCCTAGTGTCATTTCAATGACTCCAGTTTCTACAAGTTTGGGCCATGTTACGACCGTCAAATCTCAAGACGATATCACATCTGACAATATAGGTGCTTCGGTGAGCAGTGTGAACGTATTCCCCAATATGGTCCCATCTACCCGGAAGTCTATGGCCGTAGGTGTTCCTACATCTTATGTTGAATCATGGGGGTCTGGTGTCATCCCCGGTGAAACCAATGACTATTCTATGCGGCACGAAATAACGTTTCATGGAAACGAAGACACCACCCCAGTGGTGGATGGTCAAGTGTTCGGTATGACATTGAATGAACGGATTGTAAATTTCTCAACAAATGCAGTAACCGGGTCTACGGGATATAATGGCGAGCTAGAATCAAATGCTACAGATAATGATTACACACCTGATGTTCGGTATATAACAAAACCCATCACATTATCAACTGGATTGGGTGCCACAAACTTGTATGTTACACTTACTCAATACATGCCTAGTTCCACAGAGATACAGGTGTTTACTCGTTATCTTGCCGAAAACTCAGAAGAACAAATACGCAATCAACGATGGGAGCAAATGTGGTTGGTAGACACCACAGGAAATACTGGTTCTTTAGACCCGTCAGATGTGGACAATCTCACATATAGTATAACACCTTTCGACCTTAGAGACATTCAATATAGATTACCAGCAGATGTGGATGGTGGACTTGGTGAATATCAAATTAAATTTGTCTTACATGCTAATGTTAATAGACTTATCCATCCTGTTGTCTTGAATATGAGGTCAATTGCCGTTATATGAATCATTTACCCATCAAAGATCGAACTGATATTGTCCGGGACGCAAAAACCGGGGCTGTTTTGTCTGTTGATCGGTTATCTTACGAAAATCGTCTGAGACAGATTAAGTTGTCAGAACAGAAAAAACAGGAAGAACATCAAAAGAAAGTTGAACTAAATACTCTTAGAGATGAAATTCACAATCTAAAACATATGGTAAATGAATTTCTCAAAAAGGATAGTGATTGATGTCATACACTGGACCCCATCCACAATTAAATCCCGTAGTTCTTTCAGACACTCTGAATGAATGGCGTGAGAAGACCAACAAACACGTTGATATTCTTAACTTCTCTAAGGTCTATGATATTGTTCATGGCGATGGTATTACATATAGCCGTATCGGAGGTGATATTGAATTAGAAATTGCACCATACATCTCTAAAGGAATCACCATCGGTGGTGATCTCACGGTTGAAGGCAACATCCAATTTACCGGCACCGCAGCTAGATTTGATGTGTCGATTGTTTCAATTGAAGATCACCAAATTGAACTAGGTGTATGTGGTGCTGCTGATCAAACTGGACCAGCAACAGACGATGCCGGGATCGACGATGGCGGTATAATGGTATTGTCCACTGATTCGCCGGACAAAAAATGGACGTTCAAAAATTCGTTTGCTGGACACCAAACATGGACTTCTAATCAACATATCGGTATTTCTGCTGGCAAAGCTTTTGTTCCTGAAGATAGGATAATTCGATTTGAATCTGATCAATTCAAGGGTCTACAGTTTGAATTCACCTCGGATGTAATGGGGGCCCCTGTTGCTGATGTGTCGTTTACACCAAGTTCAGGATCTACCGCAACGATGTTCGGTAATGGCACCGGTACAGGGGGTATTAGAATTCGTGAAGATGGGTATGTTGAAATCTTCAACGGGGTAAATCGAAAGTTCGTTTCACAGATACAACATGGTTTTGTTCATGGTGATGTGTTACGATTTGATGGCGAAAATTATATACTGGCACAAGCAAACACTGAAAGAACAGCAGAGGCTATGGGTATTGTTGACCGGTCGTCGTATGCTGATACGGACAACTTCATTATAGTTACACATGGAGAAGTTCAAGGATTTAGTGGGGGCGCACTTAACGACGAGGGTGTTGAGTTAGTATCGGGGGAAATTTACTTCCTCAGTGTTGATAATGCCGGCAAAACAACCTATATAAGACCAACCAACAAACGTAATATTGTCAAACCCATGTTCCTAGCTACATCTCCCTCTACAGCATATGTGTTGAATTATATTGGAGGCATTGTTCCTGATCAAGATATCATCGCCAACAGTCTTCCTCAAGTATGGCAATTTACAGGTGATGGTGCGACAGGTATATTTGGACTGAGTGGATCTGCAAGTGACCACTCAGGAACATATATTGTTTCTATCGATGGTGTCATACAAACACCACAAAATGATGCGGTGGCCGGAGCCACCTACGGTACAGGTAATGATATTCTGTTTGGCAACACGGCAGGTGTCACAGGCAATGCTTCGTTTAGAATTTTGACAGGCCCCGGCAGTTTCAGTTTCGGAAATGGAAATCGGATTGAATTTATTCAACCCCCACCATCTGATTCAGTCGTCGCAATTGTCAACCAATCGTTAACTACACCATATGTGAACCTCGAAGAAACTTACGTTAGGACTACGGGTACAACAGAATCCAGAAAACTTTTAGATAAACTAGCGGATAAGGTATCAGTGCTGGACTATGGTGCAGTGGGGGATGGCGTCATAGATGACACCGCTGCAATTCAATCAGCATTAGATCAAACAGAGCATCGACGTATTTTCTTCCCATCAGGAACATATATCACAACGTTACCTCTACAAATAACCCAACGTGGACAACATCTTCTGGGTGATTCAATGGAAGATGCAATCATTGAATTCAAAGGAACAACAGGGCCAATAATAAAAGGCCCGGATTCTGGTTATATATGGGCTAATAAGTTTGAAAGCCTCCATGTTAAAATGGGATCAACTGGCGGTGCGTCCGCAGGCATTGGTGTTGATTGTACCAACATGCATCATGTTACGTTTGATAATTTCCAGCTACGTCATAATTCATCATACGTCGGAATAACCGGCAGTGTAGGTCTACTGTTCTCGGAGTTTCACACACACAGATATGTGGATTCCATTGTGGTTGGCGGATGGAATAAGGCCATTGTTATTAATGCGCCGGATCCTGCATCGGCGGGATATATCACCACTAACGTATTGATCGAAAATTGTCAGATTAATGCAGCAGAGAGCTCAACTCCCGAACTTCAGGGCCCTGAGACTATTGGCATATCCATCGAAGGTGGAACAACTGGTTGCACATGCATCTCCGCACGACATAACAAAATATGGAATTGTGACTACGGAATATCAGTTGAAGGCCAGAACAGAGAAGTGTTCCTATCACAAAACTCATTCGGTGGGGCGTCTAACCAGGCAATACATGGAATCACGGCCGATGGACAAACAAACAGTCTTGTATTAATTGGTAACACAGGTTCCCGGGCCGGTAATACGGGGGCCGCATTTAGTGATAGTGACAAATGGCAGAATCGTGTTAATATTGAAGGTGGATCAGTTTCTTCCGTCAATCTTCCCAAAGTAAATGTGCGTTTTGTCGGCCGAGAATCTGTCGGCATCTGCGATATTCTTGGTGGGACTGCTGGTACACCCGGCGGTTGTACAGGATCGGCATATAATATTACTAAAGTTACACGGGGCGGCACCGGAACATATGTGCTCACATTTGACAAACTATTACAAACACAACATTATTGTATTCAAGGAACAGTTGGCGGCCTAACGGCAGGTTTTGTGTCGGCCGGACCTGACGCAACGCAAGTCAGTCTAAACAGCTGTACTGTTTATTGTTACAACCACGAAGGAACAGGGTTCGATCCGCCTTTCGTGTCGGTTACAGTTATCTAGGGGTTATTCATGGGAACAAGTGCATTTAGATTAGGCGCATCACAAGCAAACGTGGTGCAACTTCAAGAGATCATCACGCAAGCGGGTCATGGATTTACTGCGGGAGATGTTGTGCGACCAACTACTTCCGGTGGTGTGTTTGCATTAGCAAAGGCAGATTCTGCAGCTAATGCAGAAGGTATTGGTGTGATCAGTGAAGTGAATGTCAATACATTCACTGTTATATACAGTGGTGAGATTGTATCAAATGGTTTAACCACATACAACAGTGGTGATGTCTTGTTTCTTTCAGAAACAACTACTGGAAAACTAACCACATCACCGCCGACACTTCCCGGCGAGGTCATAAAAACTGTTGCTGTGATGACAGGTGATACTGGTGAAGCCCACATTGTTAATTATGTCGGTTCCGTTATTGGTGGCGAAGCTTCTGTATCCGTTACAAACCTCCAGCCTGTAGGTGCAATTGCTCCATATGGCGGTCACAGTGGGTCGGTGCCGCCGGGATGGCTTAATTGTGATGGGTTGACCTATGCAGATACATCCTTTGCTGATCTTTACGAAGTAATTGGAACTTCATTTGGTGGTAGTGCGGCCAATCATGAGGGGCTATCCGGTTACTTTGCTGTACCTGATATGCAAGGCCGAGTCTCTCTCGGTGGTGGTACAGGAAGTGGTTTAACTGTTCGAACATTGGGGGCAACCGGCGGTATAGAGATTGTTACTGACCCGGTTGTTGGTACAGATGGTGAATTTGATGTTCTTTCCGACTATGACGGTGAAACAGGCGCAATTAGCAATCTCCCCCCATTCCTTGTAACCAATTACATTATCCGACACGAAAAGAATTCCCGAGCATCTATCACTGGTTTATTGGTAAGTGATCTTGGAGACTTAAGTGTATCAGGCCCTACAGCCGGCGAACTTCTTCAATATGAAGGGGACGGTCAAACAGGGAAATGGGAGAATGTTTCAGTTGCCCAGGCTATCACGGGGGTCGAACTACCATCCACTTTTACTATTGCTCCTCCTGTTCTTTCGGCCGGGGTGACATCTGGTTATCCATATAGAGTTTTGGATTCCGGTGGAGTGTCTGGGGGATTTACTGGACCAATCGATGATACTACAAACTACAGATATACGGGATTGCGAATAACGACATCAGGCCATGCCGGGTCGGACAAGATATGGTTGCAAGGCAACCTCATAATGTATATGGACACTCAGGAAAATTCCGAAACTCGATTGTTTGATTTTGGCATCTATAACGGATCCTCATCAGGATTAACCGCCGGGGCAGAACAAGATGGTTCATTACAATATAGTGTACTTGGTGTGGGGTCCGGCATGGTTTCTCCCGGAGACAAAGATGGAATTACTATGGCTTTCCCAATCTCGTTTATACATATGATGGGAACGGGAGCTGATGTTAATTATGACATTGCAGTGAGAGCTGGACAAGCCGGTTTGTCAGCAACAATATTACCATCAACTTATTACGCAATGAATCTATACGGTTGACATAGAGGACTAATTCATGGCAGGCAGTGCATTAAATTTTGGAACAACAGCTGACATCACTCGGGTCGATAACCGTATAACGGACGAAACGGTTCTGCGTATTGAGAATGATAAAACCATCTATGTGTCTCTCACCGGAAATGACGTAACGGGCGATGGTACAACGGATTTGCCGTTCGCAACAGTGACACGAGCTTTCACCTCTCTCAAGAATTATAGTATTTCCTCCGGCGTTTCTGTGAAAATTCACATCAAAGCTGGGTTCTATGAAATTGATGAAACTTTCTTCCCTCGGGTTGATGATTTTGATCCTCAATATGGCATTACAGCTGGTAATGTTCTCAAGTCCGGATCTGGGTATCTAGGCACAGCAGTCCATCCAGACATAGACCGTATTGTAATAACAGGTGACGAACCCAAAGAACGAAGATTCATTAATATGACGGGTAATGGGTTGTCGGGAGGAAGTTCATATGAATATGAAATAGAATCTTCCACCGTGACCGGCGTAAACACTTTTGAATTTGGAAACCATAAAATGAGTTGTGTTGTTGATTTGCTTAATGGTGAATCTATTACAGATTTAGCAGCAGGAATTTCATACGCAAGCATATACTGCAATCACGGAAGCGTGAAGTGTGCCGGCCCGAGCTCGAAGAACAGGGAAGGTGTCAACGTCGTAGGAAGTTATAAAACATTCTTTCAAGGCGGGCCTCGGGCAGGTCGGGGATGGGGCATCAATCCATCTGACGAACAGTTTTCTGGTTCGGTAGAAGGTGGATCCGCAGCATATCCATATGATGATTCGACCGGATACCTGACTAATACATCTACAGGCAACCTCGGTGAGACACCACGATCTTTGGCAAGGTTTTATATCCTTGGTTGTCACGAAATTGCAGGTGTGTCTGCAACAACAAGTGGTGCGTCTGGGTTTGGTTTAAATCTTAACAACAACAACCACATCGTCACTAAAGACAACTATGCCGTCTCGAGCGAACTTGCGTACAATAGTTGTTCGGGAGACAAGGCCTTCGGGGATTGGTGTCCTAACACATACATGGATGATTATGACCACAATGAAAATATCTTTGCGGCAACACTGAGAGGATTTAGTGGTGCTGGTGGGGCAACAGCCATAGCTTGTGGCCACAACACAACGGAGGGCAGTACCGGCACCGTATTGCCATCCTCATCAGTCATTTTTGATCTTAATGCTGGTTTGACAGTAAGTGGCGGCCCATTCCTAAGTGATCCAAACCTCCGTGCTCGCTTTCACGGGACCGTAATTCGTCGCAAGAAATCCACATGGACATACAATACAACAGAGGACAACCCGACATTTTCCGCATCGCAGTTTCAAACTTTGCTGTATATCGATGGGTGTTCTGTGTCCCTAAGAAACCTATGTCTTGTTAGTGATAGTACATACTATCCTAACGATAAGCAATACTTCAAAACGTGTATTAGTATTGTCAACGGTGGGACGTTGGTGCCGCAGAAACTTTCTATACGAGAATTCTATATTGGTATTACGTTGCACGGCCAAAATTCGACCTTAACAGTCACCGGCCGGCATGCCCATGATGAACCGACAGACACACTAACCAGAGGCGCAGGTGATCTTATCATTTCAAAATGTTCTCGGGGCATTGATGCCGATGTGGACGCAGGAAATATAACCCTACACGATTCATACATTACTGGCAGTCATTGGATGGCTCTACGAGCAATTGGAACAAAAATGCTCTCCTATAAATTATGGACAATTGGGTCAGCACTATACTCACATTATTTTGTCGATTCGTCTGTCATGGAGTCAAATTGTTATAATTTGTGGTCAAATCAATATCCGGGGTATTCAACCGTATCATGTGGGATTCAAAAGTGGGGGCCCGGTGTTGATGATTTCCCCGGTTATTCAGATAACTACAGCGGCATTGATTACGATGATGAACGCAATTGGGAAAAAACCTGGCGATTAAGAACCCCGTATCCGGGAACGGCCATATGGTTTGTTCGAGGAACGAATGGACTCATCACAGACAGTATTACTGGTTGGGCCGGTAAAGGCCTTAGGGTGAACCACGGTTCCACTTGTTACCAACAACGATCATTGACGTTTAATACGTATACAGGATTTGCACAAGTTGCTGACAACAGCAATCTGTTTTTACAACATAATGCATGGTATATCAATTTTTGGCCTGGATCGTTTTATTGTACACAGGGATCGAGAATGAGTTCCATATACGAGACTGTGCGTGGAACCCAACGGCACAGGCAAGCTTACTGGGGTATTGGTACATGGACGATTAATAGAAATTCAAGCTGTAGAATACACAATGTTATATGTGACGAAACTATTGGATTAGCTAATCCATATATTGACGGGAAAAACCATACAGGATCGTCAGGTGTAACGAAGCAGGGCGTCACATCCACAATAGGTGCGATGGGATGGGGCGGCCTTGGACTGTATGTCCACGAAGATTCATCAGCCAGCGTCAGGAACTTCGGAAGCTTTTATCTTCCTCGAAAATATGACTTTTATGTCCGTCAAAGAGGAAACATTCAAGCTAATTATGACGGAAGGTTTGCCGAGTGGAATCATCATCCAAATCCGGATGCTTGCGATTCACTTGGACTGTCCGGCGCACAAGCAAATCGTTTAAACTCAGTAGCATTCGACGGCGCCGGCGGCGGTTCTATTGAAGGTAAGTACACTGGCAATACCCGAGCAGATCTGTCAGACGTACCCAGCTGGGACGCAACAGATGATATTGAGAAGAATCGGGCCTATGCGTTCGGGGACAAATCGGGCTCGTCCGTCACAACAATTCCACACTTTGGAGGTTACTGGGAGGGAGAACTTACTCCCAGAGAAGTAGGTGTTGCTGGCCAGACAGGAAACACGGGTGGGTTCGTTTGGTTGGAAGACTAGGATTGATTGGAGAATTATATGTTTTATAAAACAAAAACGATAAACGGCAATAGTATTGTCATAAAAACTTCTGATCGTCATGCATCATTGATTGAATTCAAGAGAGCACATCCATATGTTATTGGTGAATCAGATCAAAATGTTTCATATTTTGAAGTATCAGGCGTTACATTGCCGCCGGACTACGTATTTTACGGCAACACTGGAACCACGGCAGGAGCTTTAACATTTACATCAGACGAAGTAGTTTATGAATCTGGCGGCCCAGCAGAGGGGGCAGACGGGGATGATGACGCAACGGCGGCAGCGGAAGAAGAGTTTAACGATAACATGGATATTGAACAAGCCCTCGGTAGACAGTCTATACTCACTGGGTCTGTTCTCGACCCCCGGTATCATCCAGATTTAGACATCGTGGTTCTTCAAAAGATCAAAGAAATAGAGGCGGATAATGACTTTGAAATTGTGGGTCTTGGAGACACTAGGTTAGTCACGTTTGAATTAGATTCTGGACTCTTAGAGACTGTCGAGTTTGATACACGAAAGAATACAATTATAGATTTACAAATGTTAAAAAGTTACAAGGAATTGAACCAGTCTATTATTAGTGCAGGGAGTCAGTCATCCGTTTCAATCACCAACCTTCAAGTAGTTGATTCAACAGGTGCGATATTCTCATTGACACCATCTGAATTCGACCGGATGTTCTATGGAATATTACAACTGTACTATACCCAATATATTGGCCGGACGGTCATGAAAAATCTCATTAACAATCCAACAGGATTAAACGATACCGAAAAGAAGGAATATCTTAATGACAAATCTAGTGTGTCCTTCTCTGTGGCGGGAGCAAGCGATATTGCTTCGGTGTACACTGGACAATCGGTATCAGCTGAGCCGAAGTAAGAGTGGGTATATTTCAATATGTAAAAGGGAAATGTGTCTTATTGAATGGTGTTCGATTTAATTTAGATGTGTTTCATGCCCTCCACAAAGACTTTGACATAGGTGATGCCATTAGAGTCTATTATGACCAAAAAAAGACCATATACAGTGACGGATCCAATCAATGGGCCGGCCCATGTCCGTGGGATCAAGGCGACTTGATTCTTTTGCGTTTTAATGACCTTCTTATGTTACGACGGCACATGAGGAATGAAATCTCTTGAAACCATATCGGAATGTTTCTCGAAAAAAGAAGTCGATAAGACATTCCGACCCCAAGGGAATCAGACCAAAAAAAAATTGTCGCTCTTATACATACAAGAGAAAACGTAGGAGTTTAGGCGATGGGCCGGCCACAGAGTAGAGAAGATTTGAAACAATATGCACTTCGAAAATTGGGATCTCCAGTTGTCGATATTAACGTTGATGATTCACAAATAGAGGATCGTCTTGACGAGGCTATTCAATTCTTTGGTGAATATCACTTTGATGGTATTGAACGTGTCTATCTGAAACATGAAATTACTCAAGAAGATATTGACAATGAATATTTCTCTGTATCCGATAGTGTTGCGTCTGTCGTTAGGTTGTTTCACTTCAATCAAGGTACAATTAACATGTTTGATGTGCGATATCAATCGGCATTGAACGACTTCTACTCTTTCAGTTCACAATCTTTCATTGAATTTGACATTTATAAACGACATATGACCATGGTTGCCAAGATGCTTCAACCTGAACGTTCTATACGATTCAATAGAACTATGAATCGGGTATACATTGATATGCGATGGGATCAAGAAGTTGATGTTGGGAACTTTTTGGTAGCAGAAACATGGAATGTATTAGATCCAAACACATACACAGAAATTTACGACAATATCTTGTTGAAAAAGTACGTTACTGCTCAGTTTAAACAACAGTGGGGCATGAACTTGTTGAAGTTTACTGGTGTTCAACTGCCCGGTGGGGTTGAGTTTAACGGAAGACAACTCTATGATGACGGCACAGAAGAGATAAATAAACTAGAGGAAGAAGTTCTCGATAAATACGAGGAGCCTCCAGCATTCACAGTAGGATGATAGGAAACATTAATGAGCATAAACGACAAAAGAAATATAGACCCCATTAGTCCCTATCTTCGTCGGGTTTCCGATGACATGATCGGGCCCAACGTCATTCAGTATATGATGGCGAACGATGTTGTTGATGAGTCTAACTACTATCCCCAAATACTGAACATGTTGAATGCT
>Ga0114906_1000340_pt1 | contig 27192 bp, 34 predicted proteins | sample MalvirDeepMed_M9_FD_89687 | JGI IMG/M metagenome (GOLD analysis project Ga0114906, IMG submission 89687) | Marine viral communities from the Global Malaspina Expedition - Malaspina viral metaG DeepMed_M9 | ecosystem: Environmental > Aquatic > Marine > Oceanic | place: Mediterranean Sea...
GCGGGAATTCCAGAAGCAGATTGCAGATTCAGATCAAATGTTAGATATGATCTATGGTGCGACTACCGCAGCGGAGCTACGGGATCTTGAAGATGTGGTCGCAAGCCAGTATCCCCAGTTTATAGATCAGCTGGCAGCACGGAGAGCGGGAATAAATGCGGCAAAAAGAGAAGGGGAAGAAGCCGAAGAGAGAAAACTCCTCCGGTCGATGTTACAGGCCGCGATAAGGACCGATCCTAAAGCGGCGGAACAAATAGCAACAGATTTGGGATGGAATAAGTTCGCGCGTCTTGCAAGGGATAAGAATTTGAACTGGGCGGGAATTCCAGCGGACGATGATCTAACCGCAGCGGAATTACGGGAGCAAGCTCTGGAGGCTTACGAAAGAAAGATATTTCCGGACCAAAGCTTGGAGCAAATACTTGAAAGATTCGTCAATGCTCATGAGGCAACGCGGCAGGCATTAAGAAAAATGGCACTTTCCCAGCCGGGCACGGACCTCTGGAGCTATGAGCCAACTGCCCCTCCCTCCGAACCGGCTGAAGAACCCGGATGGTTTGAGGAGGACTCAACCTCTGCCACCCTCGGGACAGTTGGTGCCGGCGCGTACGGAGCACATCAAGGAAGACAAACAGCAAAGAGGTTGCTTAAGACCAAGCCCAAGGCTTCAATCAAGGATTTGCAGGGAGGCAAAGGCCCTTCTTGGTTAAGAACGCTTCCTTTCCGCCTTGCCAGAAACTTTCCCCGAACTACGCACCCGGTAGGAATGGCCGTTGGCGCCGCTGCCGGATTGGCGGCGTCAGAGGGGGCGGGTCGGGTATATGACTATTTGACTGGCGATGAAGAGGCAACTGAACCGCTGCCGTATGAGCCTGAGTGATGGGGCCTAACCCGAAATGACCCAACTTGACCCACGAGAGCAAAGACGGCTACGAGAAGGCCGTCCTCAACGCTTCTCGCATGAAGTAGAGCTTCCATTCCTACCCTTCAGCGGAGTGGAAGATCGGCGCACCATTATGTCGGATGTAGAGCCAGCTGGAGGCATGTCGTTTCCCAGTGCAGAACAATTAAAGACGCCCGGTATGGAAATGGGGTTTGCCACACAGGAGCAGACCCCTGCCCAGCGGAGAGCTGCGCGGAGCGCGGCCACTACTGTCAGGAACCTTGAGCAACGCTTTGCACAAGTGGGACATGAAGAAGAGGCACAGGCGGAAGTAGAGGCAGCGATGGAACCCGGATGGTTTGAGTCTCTAACCAGACCAGTCTCGGACCTTTTCGGTGTAAGTCTGTACCCGGTAACTGGGTTTGTTGGCACCGTGCTGGACGAGGAGGGGAACTTCCGGGCGGATCATATAGATGAAGCCTTTAGGCAGATGCGTATCGAATTTGATAACGCGCTACCGTTCAGGGAACGAGAAGAAGCCCTGCGCCTCTCCTTTAGCGACATCCTTCAGAGGTACCCATTATTCAAAGACAGCACAGCCGGCAGGTGGGCGGCTATGGGGCTGGGTCTTGTCATGGATGTATCCCTTGATCCCCTGACGTCCCCCTTCATGGGGCTGAAGGCAGGGAAATTGGCATTTGGTGCGCCCAAATGGATGGGCGGTGCGGGGATGCCGGAACCCTTAATGAATGTGCCATTCCGAAAAGCCATAGGTCCGCATTGGAAGAGAATGGGCGGAACGGCTCGGTTGCTGCACGAGGCATCGGAGAAGGGGATTCCGGGGGCAGCGGCATTTGGCAGGAAGTTCCAGAAGACATTTGAACTGGAACAAGTATGGATGCGGGCGCCTAAAGAGCGGCAAGCAGAAGTCAGAGAGGGAATCGCCCGGCAGATCCGCCGCCGGGATGAGATGCTTGACAATTACAACAGGGGCGTGATCGATCTGGAAAAGGTTGTCAGGTCGCTTGGCGCGGAGCTGTCGGTAGAGGAACGACGGCTATTCCAAGCCTTTATGGACCAGCCGGACGAGTTATTCGAGGAGGCGGTTGACGGGTACCTCCGACAGATAGGGGAAACCGGGACCATTGCTCCGGGCCAGAGCAAGGACCACCTAAAATTCAAGGCTAATCAATTCCGGGATCTGTACCGGGCATGGGCAGGCGGTTATTGGAAGAAGGAAGTAAAAAAGGGAGCCGCCAGAGACCCCGACGATTGGGTAGACCTGAGGGAAATGGGGACGGACGGCCCCATGAGGGTCCGTCATACAATCGATGATGAAGTAGAGGTGTTCTTTGACTCAGAGGTGGGCTTGGGGCTGCTCGATCCTGATAAGCTGCTGTTTCGCTATGTGCCAGCGCGTCTGCCGCAGACGCCCGGAAGCAAGAGATTGTGGAGGCACTTACAAGAGCGGAATGGATTCCAAAAGAAGGTGGCGGCAGAGGAAATTCCGACCGGAACCTTCATGCCCGGACTGCCGGATGTCCCGCTTCAGGCCTACCAGCAGCCTCGTTCCTTTGTAAATATCATAGACAGAATCGCAGCTGGCCATCCTACCGAGCTGGACATTGTCTCATCCACCATAGCTCGTGGAATGGAGCATGTTAAGTCCACTACCACGCAGCGATTCATCGATTCCACCTTAAAAGACACGACACTGGTCAAGGCCATCGATCCGAATGACGTGTCGACTCTTCTGAAAGATCCCACATTCGTTCGGACGTTGGACGAGATGGGATATGTGCCCGTCAATCTTGAGAAGTTGGCCTCAGCAGAGGTAAAGGAGTTTGCCAAGTCCAACACTGAGAGGTTCGGGATAGAGGACTTTATAAAGAAGGCGGAGGTAGACGTAGACCCGACGAACATATTCGTGATGCCGAGGGCATTGGTCGAAGACCTTGGGCAAACCCGCAAGATGCTGGACCCAGACACGGAATCCGGGCGCTTATTCGATGGGTTTAGGAAGGCGCAGGGGATATGGAAGAGCTATGCTCTTCTCACGCCGGGATATGGATTGCGGAATATGTACTCCAACTGGTGGCAGAACTGGCTGGCCGGCGTTACCGATCCGACGCATTATGCAGCTGCACTCGCCGTGCAAAGTAAGGGCACTCAGAACCTCCCCTTTGTAGTCCGGGAAATTGTGGAAGATATGCTTGGCGGGGCGAAGGGGATCGACGATGTGATCCTAACGACTGACGGGGGCAGGGATATAACTATACGGGAGTTGGGGGACATAGCTGCCAGCAGGTCCATCACGAACACAGGTATGTTCGCCCGCGATATGAACATCGGTCTGGAAGAGGACTTATTCGGAAGGATAGACGACGCTCTTGTTCGCGGGATGGTGGAATCACAAACCCCGATGACGGTTGCCATGCGGGATATGGCTAAAAAAGCCGGGTTGCCGGAGGATCAGGCAGGAGTACTGGCCCAGCTCTGGGACACCAATATGCAGGTAGGTGCCCATCACTCTCATATGAGCTTAGAAGCATTCCAGAGACAGCGCCTGTCCGGGGTTGCGGCGTATAAAAGTCTGGACGAGTTCGACCAAGCCGAGGGGGTGCTTTACCAGAGAGAGGGAGAGAACTTCGTTTTGCCGGTATGGGGCATGCCGAAGATGATACACGGGGAGAGCATCGAACTGCCTATGGCCCGCATCTTTGCAGATTCTCCGAAGCCCGATATGTATGCATTCAGGGGAATCCCCGGTGCAGAAGACATAGGTGTGGACTTTAAGAAGTTCACGCAAGACGTACGGGATTCATTGGACCTGCAGGCCGGTGAGGTTGCAGCTCTCAAAAGTATGGAAGAATGGGCAACGTCCGTTGTCGGCCCCCAGAACATGACGGAATTTGGCGCGATCTATACCCACATGGCCGATGCAATGCCTCTCGACGAGGCTGCTGCGGCGACCTTTCGGGTCATGAGGGCAGCCAGAGAGGATCTGGACAGCAAGGCAGCCTTCAATGCAGCGGTTAAGGAGTTCGATACGACAAAGGAAGGTGGTCCCAAAGTAGTATCGATGAAGCTGCGAGGGTCAGCGGATAAAATCGACTGGTATGAGGCGATATACAATACAGACATAAATCGATGGAGTCGACCCGGAGAGTTTTCTCTATGGAATGATCAGGATCGTTTAATAGGAAGGAACTTCGGATGGAGCGGGGCTGTCGTTGGCGAGGATCAAGCCCGAGCTGCCAGCTATATGATCGCCCGAGCGGCAGATGAATTAGGCAGATCTACGCAGGATATACAGGCTGCACTATGGTCATGGCAGCGGAACAAGGCAAGTGTCGAGGCTTTGCTGTTGGGCGACGTTGTACAGTCAACGGCAGCAAAGGAAGCGGGAAGACTCCAAGCTACCTTGGGTTATGACATAGGACCTATGCCGAACTTTACAGCAACTTCGGCCTATGCCCGCACGGCCAAGCCCATGATGGAGGAATGGGCAGATGGGGAATGGCGGCGAGTGATCAGCTTGGGGACACAACCGAAGACAGGGCAAGACTACTTAAATGCTGGTTGGCCAATACGATATCTGTCAGAAAGTGAGATGGCGGGCGCTTGGGGACAGGTAGATCATGGGACGCATGAAATCCTGATGAGACGGGGCTTGTCAGATGACCAGCTGCAACACACTCTCCATCACGAAGTTCTCCATGCGAACACGGAGACGCAGATTCCGAGGGGGAAAGAGCTTGCCATCAGAGCAAAGGCTCTGGAAGAATTGGGCGACGAGGGATTCAAAGACCTGTGGGATTATTACCGTGGACGATACAGCGACACCACCCAAGAGGGATTAGGCGAGTTCATAGACGACTGGATACATCCCAAGCGCGATCTTGTTGAGTCTGCACTGCGGGATGGAAGATGGGACAGACTCGGATTCCCAGCCAAGGAGGGGATAGATGCCCGGCGCGTAATGCGCTCCAGTGATGCGGAAGTGAAGGCCCTAAGACATGCGGCTGAGAAAAACAAACAGAAGGCAACGGGTGGCTTCTATAGACCTCGGCAGCTTCCGCAGGAGTTCCATTCTGATTACGAGGCTGCTCATAGAGTCAATGAGGGAATCAGGGTTACGGAAGGCGGGTATGCCATACGCGGTCTTGGGGAACTCGGAGATGTACGGGCAGATGACATCGGGGTCCTGAGAGCCTTCCATGAGGACCTTTCCCGCGAACTGATTACTGAACATAACGGGCAACAAAAACTAAAATGGATGATCCCACTGGAAGAAGAATTGGGATTCACCCACCACATTCGCGCCGACATGAGCGGGACAAGTCACGGGCTGGAGCCTGACTATACCCTTGTTCTGGACATGGTGCCGAACGGGGCAGCTGCAAAGCATGACCTTGCGGCTGGCATCGGTGCTATCTTTGCCGATGGGATGCGTCAGGCTCAGATGTCGGTGCTGAGGCCCGTCAAGTCGCCCACGCCGACATCTCGGATACAGATACAGGTTTCCCGGTTTGACGGGGGGCCATTCCAGAAGAGGGAAATAGAAGAATTTAGCCGGAGCGGCTTTGCGTTCCGGCTGGAGCCGGGAGGTCGATCTGTCCGGTTTCTTGGCGACGTAGGCGCCACGCAGGACGAAGTTGCCGTGGGAGTCCGGCAACTGGCCGAGAAACTGGTACATAATACTTGGCTCCAAGGATGGAAAAACTTCTTTTCCAATGGCACATATCACCATGTAGATGGAGGTGTTTACGATGAACGAAGATACGGGGAAGCTATCGCAGCTCTTCGGCTGGCGATATCTGGGGGACGAGCCGAGGCATCCGATCTGGCAAGAGGGATATTCAATAACCTTCACGAACCCTACCGAAAGGTCTACGCAAAACACTCAGCCCTCAACAACTGGCCCGGATTCCCAAACGCAGGAGAAGGAGAAGCCGGAATCTCCAAAGCCCTCCAAGCGTTAGAAATGCCGGGCGAGGCACCTTTCCAGATAGAAGCCCACTCCGGGGCCAAAAAGTTAGAGGCAGCAGTTAGAGCGACTGCCACAGGAAAAGGAGATCCTCTATTATCGATGCTTCGTAGAGAGCATCTCCTTTTTCCTGATGGCTACGCAGTGGAGCTAACCGATGAGGTCAAAAAGATGGTGGCCGGGGCCGGGGAGGGGAGTCTAACTCATGAACTTCGGAAGTTTACATATGGCACGGGTGCGGTACACGTATTGCAAAAGGATTTACACCGTGCTCGGTCTAACTGGAAAACCGATGTAACCATACGCTCAACTCTGACTCCGGAGCAAAAAGACGCTCTCTACTTGAATCTCACACAGAGGGGGGATCAACTCTGGCAGGATGTCATCCAGCCGGGGATTAAAATAGGCACAGCCGCCCGCTACACAGATCCGCAAACGTATCACACTGTCACCAATGTTCAACATCTGGAAGGCCTGTTAGACATAGGGATGCTACGTCAGACCACGGGAAGGAGTTCCCGTGGTCTTCCGTCGGGGGCAGTGAAGGGTGCCGTCAAGCAGATGGAAGACAGAAGCCACCACATCGGCATTCTGGAAGGCGGAGATTTTACCACCTTTATCCATGAGACAGCACACGTATGGCGTAAAGATCTGGCTTACTTCGCTGATGCCCGTGAGGCTATCGAGCGGTGGATGAAAAAGCCGATGGATAAGTGGGGGGAGAAGGAAGAAGAGCGATTCGCTCGTGCCTTTGAGCGGTATGTCATGGAGGGACCCGAAGGGCGTAAGAAACTTCCGGACTTTATGGTGAAGCCGATGGCTCAAGCTCAGCAGTACATGGCTGCCACCTATCAGACCGCGAGGCAATCCCCGATCAACGTGAACATTAATGAAGAGGTTCGCACGGTATTTGATCAGCTGCTTGGCCGGGATACGCTGAACATTACCATGGAACAGAAGAGCCTTCTGGATGACATCATGTCTGCCGGCGTGAGCAGGGAAACGGCAGAAGATTATATCCAAGACGCTGGTGCATTTCTACAGAGAACAGTGGGGCAGCAAGGGCCATTGCAGAGGTTGAACCGCCGCTTCAATACAGGTATAGAGAACAATGCCAGATTAGCCCACTTAATGGGCAAGCTGAAGAAGGGGAAAGCTTCCGCTGGGGGCAATTCTCTTGCCATGCAGGAAGAGGTTGCCGCTCGGGATTCCGTGATGAAGTACCTCTTTGATTACAGCCATGGTCTGACAGATTTCGAGAGCGAGGTCATGCGCTCCTTAATTCCGTTCTACAGCTGGATGCGGTTCAATATACCGCTTCAAGTACAGGCACTGTTTGAAGATCCAGCCCGCTATAGCCGCTTCTTCAAGCTGATGAATGGGATCGAGGGGCATACGCGGGAATGGCAGGACATTCCTACTCCCGACTACTACGACGAGCTGCATGCGGTGCGTATGCCGATGATCATGAATGCGAAGCCGGTTTACATCAACCCCAATCTTCCGTTCCAAGATCTAAACCGAATAAACTTGAAGTCGTTTTATACAGGACTCAGTCCCTTTATCCGGGGTCCGTTGGGAGAATGGGTGCCAGAGAAGGGGTACAGCTTCTTCACCGAGAGGGCCATAGAAAGGTACCCCGGTGAACCGTCTGAAGTGATGCCCTTCATGAGCAAGAAGACGGAGAACATTATCGGCACCATGATGCCTACGGCCGGTAAGATTATGCGGTATGCGGAAAAAAGAAAGCGGGGGGAGGGTAAAACTCAGCTGGTGTCTGAGCTGTTGGGCGTCAAGCTGATGAACGTGGATGCCGAAAGAACATTACAGGGCCAGACGTACGCCAAGAGAGCAGTCCTTCAGAATTACAAGAAGAGGCTGGAGGCAGAGGAAGGTATTAAACTACCTCCGGCGGCGACCGCGCCACCGAAATCTGGGAGGCGAGGGAGGCGCCGCAGGAGGAGGAGGCAACGGAGAGGTCGCGGTGAGAATTAAGCCAACCTGTCTGCCGGCTTAGCGTTAAACATCGTCGACTTTGCTTCCAGTTCCTCCTGCTCCTCTTCCGTCGCCAGATGCCTGAGGAGATGACGATGAAGCCTCTTCAGTTCGTACTGCATCTGCACTTCCCAATATGAGTTCGGAGTCCTGTCCCATAGGTCCGGATTGAAGATCTGCTCCCTGACCACTTTCAGGATTGCACTCCTGCCAACATCGCATAAATCCGACAAAGGTTTTCCACTCCATGACCACCATCGGGTCTGTGTAATTGCGTTTGAGAAAAAGAAGGTCGTTGGAGCCAAGCCAGTTCTCTAATGTTTGGAACCCGGCTCCTCCCTTCCGCGACTTTACTTCCACATCGAACTCTTCTTGGTGCCCGATCTTAAGGTCGGAGTTAAGCCGCCCTCCGAAGGCTCCAGAACCGGGGACTCGCCACGCATGAATCCCCTCATCCTGTAGCCGCTTCACCATTTCATGCTCGACTCTCGTCCCTTTTCTCTTCTGCGTCCTTGGCATTCGGCGATGTCTCCGAATTGTGTGTATGTTAAAGGGAGTGAACAGCCGTTCCCCTTGATAAGGCACCTGCCTGAAGCCGGGCTTTCCGGCCCCACTTTCTTCCGCAGGGTCTCCCCGGCGTGGCCAATTCCGCTCCCCATACTGCTACGGTTGGCCCGCTTTGTCACCCGCGATAGGGCAGGCTGGGCTGCTCACTCCCAATAATTAAAGGGAAGTCTCCCACTTCCGGGCGCTCGGGGTCCTACCTCCGAGAGGGTGGAGGCTCATGATGTTGACACATGAAAACGCCCTACATCATTCTCTTATCCCTAAATGTCGCTGTCTCAGGGTTCCATGCCAAGAGTAAGGTTCCCGTAGGCCCAAAGCGAGTCTTTTCGCACAGCACTTCTACATATTGTGCAATGTCACCCGGCCCCTTCCAGCCATTGTATAGCTGGGGATAAAACCCCGGACGATACAGCATCAGAACATTATCAGCATCCTGCTCTATCCCTCCCGATCCTCGCATGTCCGACATCTGAGGTCGCTTGTCACCTCTCGCTTCGACAGAGCGGTTGAGCTGTGACAGCACAACGATGGGCTGATCGAAGTCCTTGCTGAATTCCTTCAGCCCTCGGCTGATATTGTTAACCTGTTCGTTCTCGTTAGCTCCAACTGAACTCATCAGCTGAAGGTAATCAAAGACCCACAGTCCAATGTCATGCTCCTTGGCAAGCTTCTCCATGCGCGACCGTGCTCGGGGCAGGGAGATCCCTGCTGTGTCATCCACAAAGATCGGTAGCTCACGGACTACTTCGGAGTGTGTCTTATAGTTATCAAGTTCAGCTTCGGTGAGTTTACCTCGGCGGAACATATGCAGCGGGATGTATGCTTCCATGCAGACAAGCCTTTGATAGACCTGCAAGCATGACATCTCCAATGAAAAGAACCCGACACCGCATTCCGAAACCGCAGAGCGAATAAGCTGGAGAGCAAAGGTCGTCTTCCCGATGCTTGGCCTTGCTCCGATGACTGTCAGTTCAGATCCGCACAGTCCATTCAGCTTATGGTTAAGTTCCCTGAAGCCGGTGTCCAGCCCCATGAACTCCCGCTCACTGAGCATGGCATCTTGGAGTTGGGATTCAACCTCGTCCATTCCCTCCGAGATACCTGTAAAGCCTTCGTATCCATTCTGAGCGGCCTTCCGCTTCAGCCCCTTCCGGATACGCTCAATGATCTCATCCGCGTCAGAGTCATCGTGAGCGGCTGTGAGCAGCACTCTCTGCCGGTGTCTGCTCTCGCTCTCCTCTAAGATCCGCTTTACATACGCCGGTCGGTGTACGGCCAGCAGCGGATTGATCAGCATGTCCGCTATATCGGAATGCTTTACTGTTAAGCTCTCTTTATCTATGCGATCTGATACTGTGCGGAAGTCAGCAGACCCATCAGCTTCCAGCCCGTCACGAATCGCTATGAATACAACCCCATGTTCATGGCGTTTGAAGTCATCCTGCTCCAGTTCGTGAACGAGTGTCTGCGCTTCTCCCGTGTTGGTCAGCATCAGACCCAACAGCGCCTTCTCGTACTCCTCGATGTCCACTAAATTTCTCCATCCATTCATCCATGCGGACGGTATCCGTCCATTGCGAGTTTTCGCACACCCTCTCGTACTCTCGTTTACACGCAGCCATGACGTAGCCCTGCACCTTGTTGCCGTGCAACTCCTTTTCTGACAGGGAAATCGATGCAGCTACGTTCAGAGGAATGTCCACGCCGAAGAGTTTGCGTAGACGGCCGAAGAAAGGATAGGGAGGTTTATTAAAACGGGGACCTAACAAGTCTGCCATGAGATTCATAAAGTTTTCTTCCCGGTGGAGGGCTATGCCCTCGTCTACCTGTCGGGGATTCACAGGCATTCCGGATCTGCGATAAGGACGCCCTCTATCCTATCGATTCCGTGAATCTTCATGAGCCTCTGTGCGCGTTCGACAAAGCCTTGCGCTGTGGAGTCGGCCTTGCCGTGATCTAACATCTCTACTGAGTCGGACCACCATATTTTGAAATGCGGACGGTCGTCTTCTTCTTCTTCGTTCAGTTCGTCTTCTATCATGACCCCATGCTCCCGAACATTCTGAGAAAGACTAACAGCGCCAAGAAGGATAATCCTATTAGGTAAATACGTTGGTACCTGTTACTCCTCTTAGGTGAAAAAAGCTTCATACCTGTCGGTGAGAGTTCTGGAACAGGCAGAGTCCGGCTTAGCCCTTGTCACCACAAGGGAGCCGGACCATGCCCGTAATTGATACCCGCCGGAGCCGAGTCCATCACAGGCCAAGCAGCAGATCGCAGTCCCTGCTTGTCGAAGACAATTAATCCACCTCTGCGAAGGTGGCTGTCCCGGCGTTTCTTCTTTCGTCCTCGCCGTGCTGGTATGGACAGGCCCCACAGTACCAGCATGTTTTTCAGGAGAGCTGCCGTTCTGCCCGACCTCTCGTGTTACTAACAAACGGGATAGTGGAATCAGAACGCAAGGTGTTTCTAATGTTCCGCAGAAAATATTGGTATGATTCGGCGTGATTCGGCGCGTGTTGTCGAGAGGCCGGGATCGCGTCGGACAGGATCGTCGAGTGGGGTGGCCAGACCTGATTTGTCTTTTGGGGTGGATCGGCCTTGGATGATGCGGACTGTCGCATGGCATGATCTGGGTTGTCATGGCCTGTCGTCTGGCGTGAGTTCGGCATGGATTGTCGTCTGGACGGGTTGGGGCACGGCCTGACCGGGCACGTCGTCTGGCGTGAGGTTCGGTACGGATTGTCGTCTGGATGGGTAAGGTTAGGCGTGTCGTCTGGAAATGAAGCGGGTCGACCTGGCACGGCAAGTCGTCTGGCGTGATGGGGTTGGGTTGGTCTTGCGGTACGGTGTGTTCAGGCGTGGATTGTCGCATGGTATGGCCCGACTTGGATTGTCGTCTGGTATGACCCGATCCGATCCGGTATGTCATGTGGTGTGGTCGGGTTCGGATAGGTAGGTCATGTGGTTAGGCCCGGTTAGGTGTGTCGATAATAAAAAGGCTCCCACCCCCGGAGAGAGGCCAGTCGAGAGTCCGGGAGCAGGAGCCGTGTGTCATGCGTCAAACGCACCCCTGAAGGAGGTCAGGGAATCGCGGCGATGGTCGTTACCTGAAAGGTTCCGCCACCCTGCGACCGATCCTTACCTAAGCCTATATCTTGTCCGTAGTCAAGGATTATTTTAAGCATGTCCTCGGGGTGGATCTTCTTCTTATCCTTAGTCTCCATGGGTTCATTCAGGGCCTTGACTGTAAAGGTCAAGTCAGCGTTCGCCACATAGTCCTGCTTCTTGATAGCCGTGCGCGGCCCCTGTCGAGTGGTAACGTGGATAGCGCCAACGAGTTGACCGTCAGGCTCGGTGACGTATGAACCGTCCCTCATAAGATAGATCTCAGGTTCCTCTACGAAGAACCGCTCCGCGACCCTCGCCTTGGCAGCGGTTAAGTTCAACCTCTTCTTCAGAATATTAGCACACTCTTTCATCATGGCCTTGGCCTGTCTGCCTTCGATATACAAGCCATGGTCGTCGTTCTTACGGAAGACTGTGTATCCCAACTCCGCCTCTTCATCTGCATCGACTGCGTCAGCATGATCTTCGGCGACGTCGCCGACATCCGGAGCTGCTTCAGGAAGAGACCTCTTAGCAAAGGCATAGATCGCATCGGGGTGCTTCGGGATGCCTCCGTAGATGCGGTCGTTCATTCTTAATGAGATGCGGAATCGCAGCCACTGCTCCGATAGCACATCTGCTGCGGTGATGGTGTTCTTAGCCATTTTGGACCCTCACGGTTAGTCTAATGTTCTTGGCGGGTATGCCCAGAGCGAGAGCACCCTTGATCACCTTCTCTGTGTCAGAGGTCTGCGTCCGGGACTTGATATGAGCACGGGTCTTGGTCAGGGGAGATGGCGCCTCCTTCTTATTTGCCTTCTCCACCTTGCGTTTGTCGGCCTTTCGACGCACCCCCTTGATGCGCCGTGGTCCTCCGTTGGACATGATCTCCTGTTCCAGCAGGAGCATATCGGCACCATCGAACCGGCTGTGGGCATAGCCTTCGAGCTTGGAAATGCCGTGCTTCTGGCACCAGTGCAGCACGGTGCCGGGACGCACATTGAAGTAGTTCGCCACCTGCTGGGTGTTGTAGGTAACCCCCTCTCTGAAGGAACTCGGTTTCGACCAGTTCTTCCGGAGAACTTTCAGCTCTCCGGCTCGGATCATAGCCTTGATCACATTCACATTGGACTTCGTGAAGTGGTATCGCTTGACGGGACTGCCGTCAACTGTGAGAGATTTACCGGGAACTTTACCGGACTGTAGCCACTGCCGCACGGCTTCCGGACTGACGCCTACTTCGTGGGCGGTTTCGCTAAGATTGAAACGCATGCTTCCCTCTCTTGGTTAGAACGGAAAAGGTTCATCCTCCTCCTCGGGATGCGCTAACTCGAAACTCTTCTCTGCGTCCGGGGGTTCGTCTGCCTCCTTTCTCTTCGCGTCAAAGTCGAGGCTCGGCTGGATGCCCTCCTTGTTGGCTTGGATAAACAGGGTTGCAGCCCCGGCCTGAATGGTGGTATCGCTCACATCAGCCATGATGTGCTTTCTGAGGGCCTTAGAAGCCTCTTCAACGCATTGATCATACAATGCGGCAACCTCGTATATGGTGCGGGAGGGGGCCTTGGAGGGGGCCGTGGAGCCGCCCGTATCCATTCCCTTGACAGACCCACTGGAATCGACCACTCGTCCACTGACGCCCACCCCCTGTAGGTCCACGGTGTTCCCTTCGGCATCCTTGATGACGAATCCGGCAGCGGAGGGGGGAGTGACTACCTTGACCGTGTAGTCTTTCTTGTTGCCCTGTCCGGTTTCGTAGAAGGTCACGTCTGCTTCCGCTCCCTGTCCCAGCCCGGCGCTCAGTATCTTGTTCATTAAGAAAGGAGAGCATCGTATAGAGCCTTTGATCTCCTCGTTACAGGGGATGGCGACGGGTCCGGTTTGCGGATCTGTCCACTCGGCTTCCACCGTGAAGGTGTAGCTTTCCCCATACTTTTCATGAACCCACCTTCGGCAGTCATTGAAGGGGAACTTCACCCGCATGGGGACGTTGGTCTGGAACTTAATCTGCCTGTACTCGGCCATTTGAAATGATCCTCCTTTTGGAGTGGTGTGATAACAAAGCTACCCACGATGGGTAGATTTGTCAAGACTCTATTGCACGGATGTAATCTTCAAGCTCTTTTATTCTGTGGATCAGCGTTACGATTTGTCCTTTCTGGCCTTCGAGTAGAGCTTCGCCTGCTATCGTCTGCCCTTTCCCTGTCTCCAGACCATGTTGGAATCCTCGATGGATTCCAACGGCGACACCGGAGAGGAAGGTGCAGCCCAACACAAAGACGATGATGAGTAAGAGTATGAATAGGCTGATGCTTTGGGGAGCTTCAACAATCATAATGTTCTCTCTTGACGGGTGCTTAACAGTATTGTTAATATAGGTATATGATAACCTGCAATCTCAGAAGCCTCATTGGACTTAAGGGGATTGGTTCACAGAACCGACTCTCCGAACGTACGGGTATTTCGGCCAAGCAGCTGTCCCGGTTGGCGAACAATAAGCAACAGCAGATCTCCTTTCATAATATAGAGCGGCTGTGTACTGTGTTGGAGTGCAGCCTCGACGAGCTGTTCACCATTAAGGGTGAGGGGTCGTCAGCGGCGCTCCCAACCCACTCTCAGTCGTCAACATCCGTCCCGTCTGTTGTCGGATCGAATGTATCTGACATGGATATGGGATGGTAAGAGGATAATGAATGTCCCCGGCCAAAGATTATGCTGACGATAAAGTTATTGTGCATGAGAATGGACCGCCGCTTCCCGGCGAGTTCGCGGAAACGCACTGGAAGCCACCGGAAGACATGAGCTTCGGCCAGTGGATGAGGGCCGGCACGATCCTCCGGACGCTGAATCGCAGTCTCATGTGGGCGCTCGGTGACTGGATCAACTTTGGCGAACGTAGATATGGGGAAAAATATTCCCAAGCTATTGACGCTACTGACTATGACTATGATACCTGCTACCGTGCGTCCATGGTGGCAAAGATTTTTTCGCCGGACCAGCGACGGGCTGCTCTATCATGGGGCCATCACCGTGAGGTGACGGACATTGCTGAGCCGTCGGAGCGGAGCCAAGTGCTGAGCCATGCCGAAGGCGAGGGCCTGTCAGTGCACGGCCTCCGCCAGTATCGACGGCAACAGAAGGGCCGAAGCGGCCTGTCTGTAGAGGCAAGCGATCTTCTCAGGAAAGCGTCGAAGGAAGCGGGTCGCCTTGTCGAACGAGGGCGGGACAACGTGTGGCTGGACCATGTCCATGTTGGAGAGGGGACGCTACGTGTCTCCGTTGCTTATGAGGCAGATGTTTCATCAGTCTGAAACTGTTCTGTCGCCCCTCATCACTTCGCCGGCCTCCCAGCTCTTGAGTATCTCATAGATCCTGCTTCGGGATACCTTATGCTCGGAGACAATTTCATTGACCGACCGTCCCAATGTAATGCGCTCATGCACGATTTGGGACTTCTCATACGGAGAGATCTTGCACTGTTCTGAAGAGTTGACCCCATCCTGTTTTACCCACCGCCTTCCTCTTTTTTCCTGACGCACACACTTCGGCGGGATCACCTCCTTCCATGTCTTCCCGGTGACGATGTTGTGCACGCTGCTCTTGGCGATCTGGAAATGTTCGGCGAGAGCATCCATGGTAGGGAAGCGAGAGCATCCCTCTACTATTATCAACCCGTCGTAAGCAAGCCGCAGCTGCCGTGCTGTTTTAGCGTCCATTTAAGTTATTCCTCCTCCTCCTAATGCGAACATGGCGATACGTGCCTTGTTCTCGGATGTGGGATTGAGCAGTATGGGCATGATATTCTGCCCGACCCAAGCCTCCCTCCGCTTGGCAGCCATGAAAGGTTGGGAGTCGAAGTCCTTAACGTGGACCTGAAGGACCGACATTGCGTATGAAGTCATCCATAGTTCTGTGAAAAAGTCCTGCTTATCGGGATTCCCATTCCTCGTAAAACAGATGCCGGTTGGTGCAAACCTGATGCCCGCAAGGTTGCACAGGTCATCATGCACCTCGACTACGCTTCGCGGCTCCAGCTCATCGACGTAATCCTTTCTTCGGCCGTCTCGCAATGACAGGTGCGTGAATGAGGACGTCTTTTTTGCTGTGGTTCTGAGATACTCCGACACGAAGTTGGCGAGTGTGCAAAGCTCATGGTATAGCCTCCGGTCACGGCCTTTGCTGTCGGAAACAGCATAGTATCGGTTTGGACCACCCTCGGTGCCGCACTTTAATAGGGATACTTGGTTGTACAGTTTCCTATCGAGGACAGCGAGTCCGGCATGGCCGTGATAGGAACCAACTCTCTTGAGTCCCAGATCTCCCAGATCTCTAATGCGTTTCCATAACTGATGCCACCTCCCTCGTTCGTGCCGCTTTAATCCAGCCGATGACACCTCTTGATGGCAGACGGGACACGGCTGGCGGGGCGATGCCTCCCTTTTTGGCACACTGGCCTCCTCTCGTGGGGTAATGTTTACTGCAAGTCCTCCTTGTCGATCCTGATTGTCTTCAACCATGACGGCGGGGTATTCGACCGATGCCCGTCATCTACCAGACAGACAATGCCATGATACTTACCGGGGTTTGCCTCTGGATACGGCGTGATACCATCGGTTACACAGATCACAATGTCAGGCTGCGGCTTCATCTGTGCAGCGTAGTGGTAGCCTAACCCCATGTCTGTCCCGCCTCCACCTTTAAGCTGAATATGGCTGGGCTTAAAGGCACGTCCGGGGTTGTGAACTTCCGCATCCACGCAGATGATCTGCGCTCCCGTGTGTCCCATGTGCGACAGGATGCCGCCGACCTCGCTCATTGCGTTATTCAGAAGTCCTCTCATTGAGCCTGACGTGTCTATGATTACGGCCACCTCTGGGACAGGGGTGTGCATGCCGGGCATGACCACATCGGGCAAGGCAGACTGTCTTCGACCGATCTTCTTATAGGTATAATCGAACTTGCCTGTAACATAAGCGGACGCATTGCGGATCTGAGCAGATAGCTCTCGCCTCCAGTTGACCTTGGGATTGCTGATCTGATCGGCCAGCAACTCCATGTGTCGCGGTACAGTGCCGCGAGTCTTCGCAGCCTGACGAATATCTTCTGCCGTCTTCTCACGGATCAGATCTCCTCGTGCTTCGGTGATGCCGGGGTTGACCTCCTTGCCATTGGCATCCGTAGTGGGAGCACCTTGTTCCCATGGTTTGTTGTCAGCTCCATCGCTACAGGAACCGGTTCCCTGATCCTCTTTAACGCTCTCGCCATTGGGTGCCACCTCGGGGCCAAAGCCGCCTCCCGGCTCATCTCGATCGCCACCACCTCCGGGTGCGCCACCTCCGGGTGGGGGTGGCACAACCTCAACTTCCTCGATCAGCCGTCTGTAGTAATACTCAGCCAGCTCATCTTCAGGGAGGTTGAACCGGCGTGGATGGCAGTAGTTATTCCAGCCGTCGAGCACGTCCAGCCCCTCTCTCATGAGATCGTCATTGATCTCACAGTCCACAGCCATGTTCCAGATCGTGCGCTCGGGATCAAGAGCCATGGCCCGCTTGAAGTGGACACGAAGCAGGTGGAGCACCTCGTGGTATATCACGGTACTTGTTTGTTCCACGCTCCAGTTCTTCAGGTGTTCCATATTGAAATACAGCCGCCAGTATTTATCGACAGCCATTGGTGCCGGCAGCGTAGGTGCTTCTACCGGGATCATAGCCCATATCGCAGCGGACAGGTATGATCTATCTCGGCAGAGCCGCAACCTCGCTGCCGCCACATCGTCAGACATTCCCATGATCTGCTCCTTTCTTCAGGGTTCAGCGCAAAGCGTCAATGTAGATCAACACTCATCGTAGATCCTCACTCCTTTACGCCCCAATCGGGCCGATGTGAGAGGACGGTCAGCCATAGACGGCTCCTCCTCGGCATCTTCGTCATCTGCTCCTTCTTCAGGGTCAGCAAATCGTCGTAGACGTTGAGCTTCCCCCCAGCTGATTACGCACTCCTTGGCTTCGCTCAAGGTCAGTTCTGGATGCGCCACTACCAGCCACCCAGCCACGTTTGCTGTGTGGTGCATATTGGCCATCCCTGACTCGCGGATCTTCTCAATGGCGCGGAAATATTTCTCTATCATCTCTCCTCCCTTCTCTAATTTTGTTGTGGTGGTGTAGCTGTCTCAGCTTCGCCTCGGCGCGGACGCGCGCTTTCGTCGCGTGGCGGTTTCGGAAATCGGGGTCCGCCTCGGCCATACTGTCAGAGTCTACAAATGCGGTTGACATAGCGTCGTACTCTTTCTCGGTGAACTCGGCGACGCCATTTTCCAGAGCTGCATTCGCGGCCTTCGCGGCCTTCGCGGCCCGCCAAGGCCAGTCAGGATATGCGTCACGTAAGGCGAGCTGAATCGCCTTTTTCTGTGTGTCGGTGAGTCGGTACCAAGGCATGGCGTTTCTCCAATCTGTTGGCGTTTCGGCGTGTGGTTTTGGTTTGTTGTAGGCCGTAGGGTATTATGGGACCAGTGTCGTCGGTGGTGTAGATGACCCAGTTGCTGAATTCCCTCATCCGGGCGTCGGTCATCTCTCCGCAGATGAGCCGAAGCATCGGCACGGTCAGGCCGAGATCTTCGAGGTGCCGGATCGCTACGAGGCGCACCACATCGAGCCGGGACCACAGCCTTCGTGAGCCGTGGCCCTTCGACTGCTGGACGGAGGGTTTCACGAGGCCCCGGTTCACATACGCGATGGTCTTGTTAACCGTCCGCCCGATGATCTCAGCGATCTCCGGGGTGGTGAAAGTGCTCTTGCTGCTGTCTCTCATCCTTTCGTCCAGCCAGTCATGGAAGTTTGCCATGGAGAGCCTGACGTGTGCGACCTCACAGTGTTCCGGATAATCCGAAGCGAAGAAGTCGATGACCAAGCGGCAGTCCTTGCCTTGGATCGAATGAAATCGGCGAATGTGTCGACGCGGGTCATCTATAAAGGTGGACAAGTCTACCACATTATTTGCTCCTTGTTAATAAATCAGGTTCAGTTTTTGAACCCTGTGATCTGAGCTTTGTCGAGCACATCAATGAACGGTTCCAACTCTTTCTCCGGCAGGTACATTTCTGTGCTGAACTTATCGGCGAGAGTGCGAACAGCTCCTGCGGCTACGTCTGTGTATCCTTTCTCTGCCGCTATTGCCATGATCTCCCATGCTGCTTTCCAGTTATGGTCAGTCATATCTGCGACCGTTGCCGCAGCCACTCCAGCCAGCACTGCGAACTGCTGGTCACCTCTCGGCGGCACCTCAAACTTCGATGGATTCTGTAGCAACCACTGAGGATCTGGCAGGTCGAGGTTCTCGACGTAGGACACATACTCATTAGCCGCTCCCGTACCTACGCATCCTCTCGCCAGCTCGATCCGTGATTCATCGGAGCCACGGTATGCCCTGTGAGCAGCCATCATATTGCAGAGCATGTCCCAAGTTCGATGGGATGGCCACGCCTTGCCAGCCTCGGCCTCTGTCTTCGGCAGGACGTGGAGCATGTCCGGCCTTGACCGAATGAAGGCAGCGCCCAATGCCCGTTGCTCCGGGACCTGATTCTTCCAGTCATCGGGAAGGATTCGGATCGTCGGATCAGGGAAGCCGCTGAGCATCCCGGAAACCCACTGGTTGGCGTTCACCTCTACGTCGAAGTGCCAGAACCGATTCGCCATAGGCGGGGCTAACTCAAAGCCACCCGCTGCCTGTTCCGGCGGGTTGGCAGCAGCTATGACGCGTGTTGTTTTAGGCAGGGGCAACTCGCCGACTACCAAGTCATGTACCACCCGCAGCAGACCAGCTTGACAGGCAGGAGGGGCAGTGGTCAGCTCGTCAAAGAACAGGATGCCGCGTGGACTGTTAACCAGATTCAGTGCCCACTGCGGAGGTGCCAACCTCACGCCTCCATCATTCAGGAAGGGCAGGCCACTGAAGTCTGACGGATCGCGGATGGAAGCGATCACTGTCTCCAGCCAGTGCTTGATTGCCGTCGCCATTGCCTCGATATGGCGCGTCTTGCCGATGCCCGGCAGTCCCCACCAGAGCGATGGGTGACCCGTCTGCAAGGCAATGTAGGCAGATTCTTTCATTGTTCCCTCTCTCCTCTCGATGTAAGTCTGGCAAGTCGGCGGCAGCGCCGACGATACTGCCTTTTGACCCGGCGTCTATCGCCAGCCCGGTTACTATGGAACCTCCTTCCGTATGCGTTGGCGGTTAGGTAGTCAACTTCATCACCATCAATCAGTGGAACTGGTTCGTGCATGACTTGTTCCCGGCGACGTCGCCATATTGAGTGGATAACTTATGATTGTGCTCGGCGCACCTCGGTATGCACCGTGAGCCTTGATCGTGAACCGCAACTTATAGTGCGCCCCCTCTTTGAACTTCTCTTGCACCCCGAAGTATGCCAGTGGATTGCCGCTCTCTGTCCTGAACTTGTGGCAAACATAATCGTTACGTGTCCGGAAGACGCCGACACATTCTACTTCCATTTGCAGCCGCTGACCAACAACGCCTACGTGCTCCGGCGTGGGGGAGATTCGCTGTGCAAGGTGCCGATCATATGCCGCTACGCTGGACTTAACGAGACGGAGCAGCCGGCCTTCTATGTAGTTGTGACCGAAGGCGACTACCAGATTGTGGAAGTAGTCGTTCAGGTGGACATCGGGCAGCTTTGACATGCCCGACACCCATTCTTTAATCTTCTGTGCCTTCTGTCGCCCCTCATCACTGGGTTCAAAGTTCTTAAGTTCGCTTTCGTGTACCCAATACGGCGGGTGGCTTGAAGTATTGTGCCCTATTTTATGAGGGGAACCACAGTAGAGGGACAGCACATGATCCAGCTCATGAACCATAGGCACGTTAGCGAAGTCTACCTCTGCGTTCTCCTGTGCCTTAGCATACTGTCGTATGTCGCAGAGAACATTAGTAAACTTAGCGAGGGCGTCCCCTCCGGGCACGAAGTCTTCCATGCATGTCGATCCAACGCGCAGGTATTGGTCATAGCCTTTGAGCCGTGACCAATGCTGCAGAAATTCTTTATCGCCATACGGCGTCTGCCGCCGTAGGACATACGTCACCAAGCGATTGCGAGTCAGGTTACAGTGGTCACAGGATCTGGCCCGTTGCGGATCTCTATACTGAGCTGGCACTTCCTCGTCGCCGTTCACATGGAAGACCAGCACCTCATCTTCGTTAATCATATCCACATTTTCCCCGTCGCTACGGGATCTGCCTTCACTCTCTTGGCGCAGAACTTCCAGCTTGCCGATGATCTTCCACCCGTTGACCGTCGGCACCTCTCCCCTGACCTCGATCTCATGGTATAGGACAGGCTGCTTCGTTCCGGCCAGAGCGTTCATGATCTGCTTATAGTCCTGACCGTGATCGACCAGCTCGATCTTGCCTACCCCTAATTTCGCAGCTGTTTTGTTCAGCTTGTCCACCCTCTTCTGGAGAGGGGCAACTCTGGCTGCTGGTATTCTATAGTTCAAAATCTTCCTCCTCCGCGAGATCGATTAAGAGATTGCCTTCGAAGGAGGTATGAGGTAGCGAATAATCGGCTGCCGCTTGTTCTCGATTGATGGGACAGTGTACATACGAGATGGGACATCTCCACACTTTCCCCGGTGCCGCGTCCTCGGGGTCGCGCCGGAACTCGGCTGAGCTCTCTGGCTGCTGGTGGCCACTGCCACCTGCCCAAGGGCGATACTGGTATTCAAGTGCCTCCTTGGCGACGTTGGCGATCTCTCGGATGAGCTGATGCAACTCCATCTCGTGCTGCGTCAGCAGATCGCTGTTCGGCCCAGATCGCTGGGGCATCTTCGATGTCAGGATATGCCGCAGCGCTTCCTTGGCGTTCATGGTGCTTCTCCGTTCTTCAGGTTCAAGTCCTCCAACGCGAGGTCGCGCAAGTGATCCCGTTCTTTATCGGACAGCCAATCGGCTTCGCCGCCGTCCTCATCCAGCACCTTCAGGACTTCGAAGTTGTTGCCCTCATCGACTTCAAGGGAAAATTCCATATCCCACTCGGAGTCAACATACACGTCAGATCCGACGTGCTTCACTTGGCCGATAATCGTCATCGGATAGGGGCCGTGGGTGGTGGTTCCTTCTGCGATTGCTGCCATCTCGGCTCCTCTCAGTTACTGGTTGCTTGGCTCGTTAGGGTAACCTCGGACGCGCCAATGTCGGTCATGATCTCCTTCCTTCATCACTTTCCGGCGAGTGCCTTAATCCATCCGATGGTACCGCTGTCCTTCACTGCCCGCAGCACATCTTTTACATCGCTCAATACCTGCATACAGGCAGCGATTGGCGACAAGTTCTCTTGCTGTGCGTAGTGGGTGATGTATTCGTAGCTGTTGCGGAGTGTGTCTTCTCTCCCCTGAGATAAGCACAGCGCAGCACCTGCCAGCTCTGCTACGATCTCTTGGCGGGGATCTTGTCCACCCTTCAGCTCTACCTTACGTGCTGTCAGCACCTTCTTATGTGCAGCGTGGGCTAACTCATGGAACCATGTTATTTCCTCATGGGTGGCGAGGTTGATCGTGTCGGTGGCAGGATTGAAGCTGCCGTACTTCTGTCCATTGAACCACTCAAAGTTCACCGACACACCCAATCCCTTGGCTGCTTCCAGCAGGGGCAAGCGAACGACAGGAGGTTCGACCTTTGCCGGAATCTCTCCATCTCCCGTTGTGTTCTCGGCTGCCCACACCTTGACTTGATTGAATCCAATGAGAAACCCACCAGTGGTGGCAATCCTCTGACCTCCGCACTTCAGGCACTTGTTCGCCTTGGCCTTTCTGTCCCACTGAACTTTACCGCCACACCCTTCGTGCTTCTTGCCGGATATGGCTGGGACATAGATCGAAAAGCTCTTGCCCGGCTCACACTTTCGGTTCAGCTTTTCCCATTGCCTCGGACCACGAGCATGCTCGGTGCCGTAGAATAGCATGACCATCCGGTTATGTATCGACCACTTGTCGCAAGGCCAACTGTTTCCGTCCGGCTCACGTAGCTCGGCCAATTCTACTACCTTCGGTAGCGTTTCCGGATCTCTAAACCGGGCGAGAACTGCATCGGTGACGAGATCCTGATACTGATCTTTCTTGACTAATGGCACTTGGCCCTCTCTTTTCTCCGGCGATATCACCGGCCTCCCTGTGAACATTCGGCGAGATCGCCGAATGATAGTCAAAACCTATTTTGTTGTGTAAACAGCGGTCAAGTCATCTTGTGTGACTCGGAGTGCCTGTTTCAGATCGTCGATCTCCCAATTGAGACGTCTCTTTTCGGACATCGAGATCGAGAAGGTGTCGATCTCCTCCCGCAAGGAATATATCTTATCAAGGCAGAGCCTCAACTCTGCATCTCGCCGGAACTTCTTTTGTGCTTGGTCTGCGTCCGACATAAAGCCCCTTTCTGCTTACAGGTTGTCAGTTACAATTAGGCGACGTCGCCTAAGCTGCTTCAAGTGAAGGAGCCACACTGATCGCTGAGTCAGCTTTGTGTACTCCGTGAGGATAGATGGGATCGTCTTCGTATGTGAAGTCCCCATAGTATACCAGCTCAACCCCAAGTAGCCTCAGTCCGTCTGCGTTCTCTCGGTTCACAGTCTTCTTCTGTGTCAGTTTTTCGATGGCTTCCTGAAGGTGTTCGTCCACTATATAAGCCCTCGTCTCTCCATAAGTGGAGCGAAGCGTATAACGAACCTCAAGCATGTTGGTCATCCCTTCTTAGAAATCCGAAAGTGCCGCCGTGGTTCACCATCGGCTGGTTCAATGTAGAGTATCGTTATCGGATCTTTGACCTCTTCCCGGCTAAAAAACTCAGCCTCCGGTACCTCCTCCTCAAGCAGATCGCCGAAGTAATCTATTTCTTGGTCCGCTTTCCCGTGTGCATCGTCCAAGTCGTCGGCTGTGACACGGATACTTCCCATCGCTACCCACTTAAAGTGCACATCATACTCGGCCATCAGCGATTCCTTTCGGTTAAGCTGTCTCTCATGGGTTCGCCTCCTCGATCTGGAGAAAAAGGTCGATCTTCTCGTCCTCAATTGGGCAACTGCATTCGGTGTTACGGTACTGGGGGCAACTGAAGGACACCGCGCTGGGCGCGTCGATCATCGCAGCCAGCTCCACCCCAAGTGGGCATTGCCTCGATACAGGCAGATTGAGGTCAACGTTGTTAGCCGGACACCGACCGTAGGTCTGGGTAGCCAGCCACAAGATTGCGGACTCACGGCTCATTTAGTAACTCCCTGCTTCGGCCATCATCTCCTTCACCTCGTTATAGGCGACCTCCTTTTTCAGGTCCACTACCTCCTCCTTGGTTAAGAAAGCTTCGACACGTTCTGGTACAAATAGCTGCACCGCTTCACGACCAGCCCTCCAAGCCTCCTGCAAGCAGGAGACCTCCGGCAGGTCAAGAATCCCGGTCGGCTTGGCGTAGAACTTCGCGTCTCGTGCATAGTCTATGATCTGCCCCTTCGGATTCTTTCGTCCCGTTAGGTAGATCCTGCCAAAGGGAAGGGATACTTTCGCTCTTACGCCGTTCCGGTACCGGCCAATGCAGTCTCGGATCTTGACAAACGCGTTCCCCTTCTCATCCTTTTCGGGTTGGGTAATGTTCAGCTTGACGATCTTATAGATATTGTTCCAGTTACGAACTGACTTCGGACGGATCTCCATTTCGGCCTCTCTACGGGTTGGTTGGTTGTTGGACCGGTTACACCATTCTCCCAAGCTGGGACAGAGAGTCGGTTACCTGCTTGGATATATGCCGGTCGCAGTAGTCTTGCACTGCGGTTCGCGGTATCGGTCGAAGGTTGATCATGTCCTCCCCGTCAAACACGTCACAGTATCCCCTCTCGACGGTTTGGACAATGAGACCTCGGTAGCGTTCCCTGACAACATTCATGCTGCCCTCCGTACGGTCAGACCGGGTGGCCGACGGGACGCTTCGATTTCTTTCCGGATTATCTCCCGGATTTCCTGCTCGCTGAGTTTCCTCACAGGGGTAGCTCGTCGAATTCCAACAGGTCAGTTGCATCGAGGATTCCCGCCTTAATGAGATCCTCTTTCAACTGGGCGGAAAGACACTCGTCCAGCGGATACTCCGGTCCTAACTCTAACAGGTCCGCATTGATGGACTCGTCTGGATACATAACTGAACCCCTTCGGTTATGTTGTGTGAGAGAGATCTCCCGGACTTGAGACCGGGAAGTCCTTTAACCGAGGTGTCCAGCCATTATGGGCTTTGAACCCCGGCCTCTCAGGTTTGGGATCATGACGGACTTCCTTGTCCGCTTACTTTCAGGTTCCTTCTGAACCTGTTTCAGGTTCCCCAAACCTCTCTCATTAGAGAAATGGTAGTTGTCACATCCTCCGAGTACCCCCATATTTCTATCCTCCCGCATGGGATCGGAGCCTACCATCGACGGAGCCTTCGAGTGTGTACTCACATGGAAATGAGGGTAATTTGTCAGTGGCTTTGATCTACCAGTATACCTAAGTTTCCTCAGGTACATCTTCGAGGGTAAAATCGTATCACATAGGGATATTTGAAGGGACAATTGGCGGGAGGGTACTACAGGTATTCCCCGGTTACCTAACTTTCCGAGTCTTTGGGGGTACAGAAAGGACTCCCCTGTCGCGTCAACTGCGAAGACCCTTAGCGGGTCAAAATTGTCCGGACTTTTTCCGCTTACGAGGTCGGAAGCGTAAAAATTACTCCTATTTTCCCGTACTCCATCTTGCCTTATGCTCTGCACGAGCGCCGTACGCCATAGGTTCGGCCTATATCGTTCAGCGGGTAGCTTATCTCCCGCAAGCCGTGGCACGGCTTGTTATCGTGCGAGGATTCCAGACTCGCACTATATCCGGTTAGCTGATTGTACGTCTACGCAACATTGCCCACCGTCATCGCGCGTTGCGCTTGGACCCCTTGTGATGAACCCTCCCGCCATCAGGTAGCGGGTGTGGGCGTGTCCTCACTTGCTCCATTGCTGACGTAGGTACGAACACGGCGGATTCGCGTGTCTGGCATAGTACCCCCCCTCAACAACGTAGCCGTCAACTTGCGCTCTGGCTGTTGCTCCGGATTCCGCCACGTTGCCAAGCCCGATGCTTGGTTGTCTTCGATCGACCCCGGGGAGTCGATAGCCCCTATGTTTGTGGGCCCAGTGTATTTCGGGTCTTCCGACCGTACTCACTGGCGTGGCGTCTATGGTGTGTTACTTCTTTGCCTATTCGCTATCTCCTTGCTGAGAGTCGCGATCGACTCATCTTCCGCCGTTTTCTAAGTGTGTCGCCGGCGAGTCCGGCAACGGCAAACACCCTTGCAAAGGCCTTGCCATCGATGAAACATTACTGGAAGAAAGTAGCTAAGTTGTTGCAGCACAATAGAAGATAGCGATAACCTGACATGGCATGACACCATGCGGGTGAACATTCGAGCACTACCGATGGTGGGTAGATCTGCCAACATGGCAAGGCCAAGGTGGCATTGATTACTCAGAGCCTCTGACTGACAGATCTGTCAACATATGTGCCAAACTGTCGGAGCATGGATTTGCTATAATGAACGTAGGGAGACAAGCGCCTATTATAGATATATATGGGCCGAGACCAACGCGTGCGCGAGTTTTATATATCTACCCAAGCCCAGTTCGATGCTGTTACCCATCCATTATATAAGGCGAGGTTGCTATATGTTCCATTATATAAGGCGATGGCCTAACGCGCCCACGCGCGTGTGTGCGTACGCGTACGCGCGTTAAACGTGCAATTCTTGCAGGTTAGGTGCATTTTTTGCAGGTAATCCCGGATGGCATACCCGCGGACAGTGGAGTCCCGTTTTTACAAAGATGTCCTCTCTAAACCACAGAGTATGTTGTAATTCTTATTGACAGATAGGTATATGCCACATTCCTATTGACAGATATGTGCACCCCCTATACCATTATATATAGGCGGCAGCTGCCGTATGGGTGTCGACGAGTTATATTACATAAGAGGGTGTCTTGGTATGGAGATTAGTGAAGAGACTTGGAAGGAAGAGGTAATACTGAGGGTGAGGGCTTTGGAGAAGCAGGAAGCGTATAGGTCCATACTCATCAGGCTCAAAGAGCAGATGGCTTACTGGATAGAGGAGATAGATCAGGAAGATGGCGGAGATATCGACGCCAAATAGAAGATGAGCAATAAGAGAACCGCACCATCTCGGCGTGTATGAAGCGCAAAAGCGGCTCGACCAGAGAAGAAATTGCTGCCTACGATGAGAACATCGTTTTATGGGATGACTGCGACGAAGCCATAGTGGGCATCGGTGAAAGGTGCGGACAGCCTTCCGTCGCTATATATGACAATGGGAAACTAATCGAATGCTTTGTCCGACAGGGCATGACCCATGAAGAAGCGGAAGAGTGGGTCGATTTCAACATCCGCTGCGCTTGGGTGGGCGAGCGGACCCCGATTATTCTCCACACAGAAGTTTTGCCCGCAGTATAGTGCTGTCCAAAATCAATCTGTTGCATAGCAGTTTCCAGCGACGGCCTCCCGTCGCTCTGCGACGGCCACCCGTCGCAGATCATCGTGCCCAGATTTCCAGTGCCTCACCCCATGGCACGTCAACC
>Ga0114906_1000343_pt1 | contig 27131 bp, 44 predicted proteins | sample MalvirDeepMed_M9_FD_89687 | JGI IMG/M metagenome (GOLD analysis project Ga0114906, IMG submission 89687) | Marine viral communities from the Global Malaspina Expedition - Malaspina viral metaG DeepMed_M9 | ecosystem: Environmental > Aquatic > Marine > Oceanic | place: Mediterranean Sea...
AAGATGTGCTGGAATATAATGTGGCATGGTAAGGATTATGTTGACGATGTTGTGTTAAAGAGAGAGGACGCTAAACGTCTAGCGGAAGTTATAATCGAGTTAACAGGGGAAAACTAATGGAAAGAGGATTGAAGATGAGTGAAACACTTAACTATGAAGTAATGACAGTTGACCCTCCAATGGCCGATCAACTAGAGAGATGGTGTGAGAAACCACCTACAGGTTGTGGCAGGGGCGAAGTTATCTTTGATGAGGAAGTTCATTTTTCTGATAAACACTTTATGGTCGTGCAAGTAATCGCCAGTGAAGAACCAGATGGGGAACCATGCTGGACTCAGGGTGTTCTATTTAACGAACAAGGTCGTGAGCGTGGGTTTACTGAGCCGGGAGAAGAATTCCTTGGCGAGTATCAGGTTGGGAATTATTGTGTGAAGGTGGAGAAGGAAGATGCACAATAATGAAGACTGGAAGCATGACGCTAACAAACTAGCTGAGGAGATGCTTGAGCTTGCCTCTGAGCTAGTTAAGCAATATAATAAGCCGCATAAAGACTATCACTCTAAAATTCAAGACGAGATTGCTGATGTGTCATACAGGCTCAATAATATGATAGAGTGGTATGACACAAAAGCTATAGCGCAACGAATGGTTGATAAGTGGGGGGATAAAGATGAGCAATGAACCTATTTATGGCTTATTTGCATGTGAAGACTGCGGGTACAGTTGCGATGTAGTGTATAAAACTTACAAAACAGACAACAAGGTAGTATATAAATGTTACGACTGCGCCATAAATGAAGAAGAATACTATAACGAAATGCGGGGCCATGACGATAATCTGCCATAGAGGAGAGAACGAATGTTACCTATCTGGCTAATAACAATAATAGTAGTGGTTGGCCTATTTTCATTTATAGCTGACTGGCAAGACTGGTTTATGGGAGACTAAAATGTATACATACAGGGCCGAACTTGTGCGATGTATAGATGGTGATACCGCCATCTTTGATGTTGACTTAGGGTTCAAGGTTTCTATAAGAATCAGGGGAAGACTACTAAAAGTGGACACGCCTAATCGCGGCGAGCCAGATCACGATGTGGCTACCGCTGCTCTAGAAAACCTTTTAGAGATAAACAAGGACGACAAAGGTTATGTAACTATAATGACCAGCAAAACTGGAATGTATGGTAGATGGCTAATAGATATTACAGGAGTCAATAGTGTTCTCGCAGAAAGATGGCCCTATGTATCAGGTAAATGAAGAAGAAGTTGAACAGGCATTATACGATCTAATAGAATCTGGCATAGTAGAGGCTCACGCTATAGATGAGGATGGTAATTTTATATACCAGCTAACAGAAAAGGGACGCGAGGTAGGAGAAAATCTCGAAAATACCTAAAAAAGATTGTTGTAGGGGCTTGACAACGCCGATAAAAGATGTACAATGATCGCAGGTTTGAATTTACTGGCGCGGGATTTTGAAAACGGAGATTGAAGATGAAACTGCACACTGGAACAAACGTTGTTGAAAAATCTGGAATCGTTGAGCAGTCTGGCTTCAGCATTGAAGCGTCTGCCAAGGCATTTTTCATTCTGTCTGATGGGCTTTACTCAAACAAGGTCAAGGCAGTTATTCGTGAACTCTCTACGAATGCCTACGACTCCCATATAGAGGCAGGAGTCGCTGACAAGCCTTTTGATGTACATATACCCACTCGCCTTGAGCCTACGTTCTATGTCCGCGACTACGGTACGAGCATGTCGCATGAAGATTGCATGCAGTTGTATACAACGTACTTCCGCAGCACTCGTAACAACAGCAACGAAGCTGTTGGTTGTCTTGGGCTGGGCAGCAAGGCTCCCTTCGCCTACGCTGACAGTTTTACCGTTGAGGCGTATCTGGACGGCACTCGTCGCCTGTACACCGCATACAGAGACGAGAACGCTAATCCCGTCTTCTCCCTTCTGGATGAGGTAGAGACTGACGAACCTGACGGGATTAAGGTTTCTCTAGTAGTGGACTCCGGCGATGTGTGGAACTTCAACGAGGAAGCTGAAGAAGTCTACAAATTCTTCGCTGTTCGACCTAACTTTGTGGGTGGCGACGTTGCATTTGACGATGGAGACATTGCTCTGTCTGGAGAGAACTGGGAGTTTGAAACCGGGCAGTATGAGAACTATATCATCATGGGACAGATTCCTTATCCCATTGACAACGCTCAAGTGTTTTCAAGTAACGTTCCTGACGAAGACAATCAAGCCTACAGTTTCCTGTGGAACGCTAGAGGTCTTCGTTTGCACCTCGACATCGGGGATGTAGACATTACCCCTAGCCGAGAGTCCCTGTCATACAACAGTGCAACCAAGGAAGCTATCAAACAAGCTGTTAAAGACGTTCTGCTTGAAGTCAATGACACTATAGAGAAGCAGATTGCTGATCAACCAACCCTGTTCGCTGCTCGTCAGCAGTATTCGAACATTCAGAGTCAGTGTGCTGCGATTTCCTCCGCTATGAAAGCTCTTGACCAGTCTCCTTCTTGGAACGGTGAAGAACTTTTTGATGTCATGCTTGGAAGCAAGGTTAACGTTCCAACCAGAGACGACAGCAAACTTATTAGCATCACTCGCTACTCTACTAACGGCTGGCACAAGAAGGTGGACATTGATCACGGGCTTGATAATATTTACTTCGCCAGCGACATGAAGCTGGTTGTGGACAACCTGAAGCAAGGCGGGATTAGCCGAATTAGGAAATACATCAAGGAGAACGAAGGAAACAATGGCACTACCGTCTATTGCCATCGTGTCGGTGAAGACGGCTCGCCAGCGGAATTCTACGAATTTCTTGGTGGAGCAACGGATGAGGATGTAATCTTCACCTCAGACCTCCCCAAAATGGTCTATGACCGATCCTCGTCTGGTGGCGGTGGCCCCGCTGTGCATGCTCAGGTGTACGATCATGAGCTTGGTAGCTTTGAAGTGTGCAGCATGAGCGTCAAGTACGAAAACGCCCACTACTTTGAGGAGTCTAGAGGGGATGTTCGCTTTGGTGGAACCTATTGGGGGATCGGCGCATTGGCAGATGCCATCAAGACTCTTGACAGCATGGGGTATGACCTGTCAGAGCATGCCTTCTACCTGATCAAGCCATCAGTTGCCACTAACAGAAATCTCGGAAGCCGAGACAACTGGACGCTAGGCCACAAGGTTATTGAAGACGCAATCAGAAAGGCTAGAGAAGATCATCTTGACAATATTATCAAGGTTCTTACCAAGTACGACCTTAGTAATGAGAATAACGGTAAGTATAGGGATATCTTGGAAATGACCAAGACTGACAACAAGGCCAAAAGCATCATGGCTGAGTACGACGAGTATATGGAAGAAATCAAGGTCATTGAAGCGGAAATGCGTACCCTATGCAGGCTCATTGACCGCTGCCCCTCAGTCGAGGAGATTGAGTACGATATCGTCAAGGACGAGGACGAGAAGTTTGCTATCCCATTCGACAAGGAGTTTGAGAAATATCCGATGCTTAAGCATGCCTGTGGAGGCTACTGGATCGATAGCGACAAGCAGGAAGATTGTGCAAAATATATCGATATGGTAGAAAATTGTGTTGACAAATAGTGGTCGGCATACTACAATAGTGTGTGACCGAAACCTAGGACAGGAGAATTTGAGATGAAGTATGTAATTGCAAACGATGGAACCGTAAGCGCATCTGTTGCTGAGAACTCGTATGTCTTCGGCAAGAACCACCCAAGCTACGACAAGCTGGTGGCCTACTTGAAGAACGGAAATGTTGAATACTTTGAAGCGTCCTACGATGTTATCTCACGCATCCAAACTTTCTGCGAGGGGTATGTTAGCTGCAATAACAGCAAGCTTACTTGGGATGGAATTCCCATGCCAGAAATGTTTACTGATCGTATTCTTGATATGATTCAAGAGGGGTTTCCGTTTGAACCCATGCTCAACTTCTTGGACAACCTGAGCCAGAATCCTTCTGACCAGTCCATCGTTGAGTTGTTCGATTTCATGGACAATAAGCATATGCCAATCACCGCCGATGGGTGCTTCTTGGCATACAAGGCTGTTGATAGTAACTTCAAGGATTTGTGGTCACACAGTTTTGATAACTCTATAGGATCAACCCCAGAGGTTCCCCGAGACAAGGTTGATAGCAACCGCGATAGGGGATGTTCTAACGGCTTGCACGTTGGAGCAATTGACTACGCTGCCAGCTACGGCGGCGTGGACATTGATGGAAGCGATCCTGACAGCGGTGGTAGTGGTGGTGTTGGTGGAAACCAAATCGTCATCTGCAAGGTGAATCCACGGGATGTCGTGAGCGTTCCCACCTGTTCCCGCTTTCAGAAACTTCGCTGCTGCAAGTATGAAGTTGTTTCCCTGTTCCAAGACAAATTCGAAACGTCAGTCCACATGACCAAGAACGAAGTCGAATACGTCAAGCAGGAAGCTAGGCCGGATGAATGGCGACGAGAAGTTGCTGTTAAACTTGGTAGGGTCAAGGAAGTACTTGACAAGGTTAATAAGTACGCAACCGTTTAATAGGAAAGGAACTATACTATGCGTATGCTCATGTGTATTATCGCCCTCGCTCTCTGTGGACTGTCTAACGACTGTTTTGCAGGTGATCGTGCTAGGGGAGTGGAGTTTAAGTGCATCACTCCCGGCGATGTTCTGTTGGGAACTGGAGTTTTTCTCCACGACACCGGCAGCAATCTCTGTGACGCACTCCGAGTCACAGTTGATGGTCTTGGCAGGGTGGTTACATCACCCTTGAGGGGCAGACTATGCCTTCCGAAGACAAGGACGTTCATTTTTGAACCCCCAAAACTTCGGCTCCAGCCTTGGAGGTTTTATGAGGTACTGCCATCCAAGAGAGTGATTCCTCCCGCGCCAGTGGAGGAGCCATGCCAAGATTTTTATAAGCCTCTCCATTATAAGCCATCGCAGACTTTATATGTTAATTCTTTATAAGGCGATTGGCGTGAGGCTAGCGTTAGCGGGAAGGGCGATTATCGCCCTCTCCCGTTAGCGTCTTTTTGTTTTACAACAGGACTCTTAATCATGGACTCTTTTTTTTACTGGGTTGGTATATGGGCGTGTCTAAACATTGTGGTTTGTATAATATATCGGATATTCAAAGGGAGATGGCCTGAATGAAGCTTAATAAAATTGTTGTGGCATCGGCATCATGCCTGTCTTACTTTGTTGGCGCGGTTACAGGGTGCATAATTTATGATTCCTACACAAGCTCGCAATCTGACGACAGAGTAAAAGTAGATCAGAAACTAGAAGAAATATATACTACCTTGCTAGAGATTGGAACATATCAATACTGTGCCGGTGATACACAGATTAGAAATCTTCATTACGTCAAGCCGCATAAAACAAATAACAAGCTGTGTCCTGAGTGTGCCGATGTGCATGAAAATAAAAATACGGGAAGCTTAGATAGAATACCAAAGACTAGGTTGGCCCAACTCAGAAAAATTGAATCGTCTGGTTTGTCTTTGCCTAACCCATCCGAGCAATCAAATTCGCCCCGGCCAGATGAGAGACTGTCGGTGTTGGAAGAACTGGACTCTATTTTATTCCTGCTAAAAAGTCAAAAATCACATATGTATACCAATATGTATACCGGGGAATTAGTGTATCACTATGCCAAGAAGCACAAACATTCCGGCTCCGGCGAACATGGAAAATGCCCAGACTGCATTAAGCTCAGAAACAAACAGACGACGCCAGTGAGCTTTATTACTAAGGAAGAACACAAGAGATTACTTAAGCTTGAAAAGAAATTCAAAAATGAGCAAGATAGCGGAAAAAAGCGTAGGGCTAGCATTTGAACTATTCCCCGAAACATACGAAAAGAGGAAAAAGAGCCAGAGTTTCCATTTTTCGTTTCTGTTTAAGAAAAACAATCTGATTTCGATAGGCCAAAACGACACAACTAAAGAATCGGCAAAGGCTCTATTTTTTGCAAAGCGATACAACCTAAGTAAGCAGAAAAGATTTCCTTTTATCCACGCAGAAATAGATGCTGTTTCTAAGGCGTTTGGCAAAACGTACATTGACAGCAGTTTCAGCTTAGTGTCTCTGAGGGTTTCTAAGGGGCTAATCTTAAGAAATGCCAAGCCTTGTAACAACTGCTCGTCTGTTCTAAGAGCATTGAATATCTACAACATCTATTACAGCGACAATAGAGGCAACATAGTAAAGGATTTAATATGAAATTAGATCACATAGCATTTAGGGTGAGAGATAGACATAAAACAGTAGATTTTATCAAACAGTTGCTAGGGTATACGGTTAACGATGAGTTCAATATAGTCTTTGAAGACGGCTCCACAACCGAGTGCTTCGCCTTGGCTGGCCCAGTGATTCCCGTCACCTTGATCCATGAGGGTCCAGAGATTTTTGTTTCAGACGGAAGCCCCAACTCTATCGTAGGTAAATGGGTTGAGGAGAGAAACGGCGGGGGAGTTCATCATCTAGCGTATAGTGTTAGGGATATTGATAAAACTTTCATAGAATGGAAAGAAAACGGAGTGGAGTTTTTATCAGACAGCGTGGTTGACTGTCCAGAAGACGACTTAAGGCAAATTTTTACTAAGCCTCTAGACCATCTTGGAGGCGCCATTATAGAACTGATTGAACGTGGCAGCAAGGGCTTCTGCCGAAATTCAGTCAAGAAGCTAATGGAATCCACGAAAGGAAGCTAATTATGGTTACTGCCCCTCTGGAACAAAATGAAGAACTAAATATAGTAGAGCTATTCAATGAATACCTAGATGAAGATCAAGCAAGAGAGTTAACGGCTAGGCTAGAGCAGGAGATAGGACAGAGAACTAAAAACGATTCTCTAAAAACAAGCCTGTTAATGCTAAAGGCTTTATATTCCCAAAACCCTCCAGCCAGAGACGTATTTAGACACGCGATGCTCTATAGCTTAATTTCTTTTCACTTATCGGTTGTGTCCATAAACATCGTGGCATTTTTTATCCTGCCGTTTCTTTATCCAATTTATGTGTGGATGCCGATATGCAGCTTTATCCTGTCCGTCTCTTTTACCAGAGAGCTATGCCCCCTAACTAGACTAGAGAACTACCTGAGAACCTCTCTGGGACTGCCTAGAATCGGGGGCTTTATGGGGCATTATGTGTATAGGCCCATTAAAAATCTAATATCACCTCGCAGAGTACCTAGAAATGATGATGCTTAACGGCGTGGTGCTGGAGAATTTTAGGGCATATTCCCATAAGAGGATTTACCATATCATTTTCGACCACATGAAAAGGCCGTATAATTTCCTTGACACGCAGACGCTTGACGAGCTAGAGGTATTGATTAATGTAGTAGAGCAGGGCAACTACAAAGGGGTTGTCTTTGCAAGCTCAAAGTCTACGTTTATTGTTGGGGCAAATATTAAGATTTTTGTTACGGCTCACGACGCCACTGAAGAAACTATTGGCTCATTTTTAAAACAGGGGCAGGATTTATTCAACAGGATTGAAGACTTGCCTATACCCACTTGTTCAATCATCAGAGGGACAACAATGGGTGGAGGGCTAGAGCTAGCCCTAGCTTGCACCTCTAGGCTTTTAATTAAAGATCCGATCCCAGATGACCCAAAGTACACCACTGTCCAACTCACCAAACTGTCTCTGCCAGAGGTCAAGTTGGGAATATTACCAGCGTGGGGAGGCACTACAAGATTACCTCGAATCATCTATCCCACGAAGGCTATCGAGCTTATCTGCACAGGTAAAAATGTAAAACAAAAAGAAGCGCTGAAAATTGGTCTGGTTGATGACATAGTAGAACATAACAAAGTGTTTAGTGCGGCGCATGAACTTATCTACAACTTTAGCGATGAAGGCATGCTAAAATGGTCTACCATAAGAAACAAGAAGCGTGGACCTACCAACCTAGGAAGCTTGAGGGCTAGCGTAACTTACCCCATTGTTAAGCACACCATCAGGAGGAAGCAGAAAAAAATGTTTGGCGATCCTGATAAGTATCCCTCTCCTTATAGAGCCTTAGAGGTGCTAAAGAAGACTAGAACGATGTGTAGGAATGAGTCGCTAGAAATGGAACGTGAGGCTTTTATTCCTCTGGTCAAAAGTGATGAATGCAGAGAGCTAGTACAAAAATTTCTAAACGGAGAAAGAGGTTAGACCTCCAATGAAGAACGATAGTGAATTTTATTCAAGCCTTACATCCAAGGCGATGACGCGGTCAGCTAATACGGATACCCCAAAAACTGTTGCTGTTCTTGGGGCGGGGGCTATGGGAATGGGTATTGCTTTTGTCTTGGCCAACAAGGCATCTATTAAAGTCAACCTATATGATATAGATGTAGGCCAATTTAAGTTGGCTAAGGATATTCCATTAATCAGAACCACAACCGATCTATCAGAGGCGATTGAATCTTCCGATCTGGTTATAGAGGCAGTTCCAGAGGTTCTCTCATTAAAGAGAGAAGTTATTTCCAAGTGTGTAGATCAGTTTGTTGCTACAAACACTTCAACATTTAAAGTAGAAGACATATCATCCAGAAGCAACTTTGGAGGGATGCACTTCTTTAATCCTGTATCTAAAATGCCTCTCGTTGAGGTAGTTTCAGGGCCATCTACCTCAGAAGGAACTATTGCTGTTCTATGCAAGACATCTCTAGCTATGGGGAAAGTACCACTGGTTTGCAATGATTGTAGTGGATTTGTAGTCAATCGCATGCTGATGCCGTACCTGATTGAGTTCGACAAAATGGTTTCAGAAGGTCACAGCTTTGTTCACATAGATGATGTTATGAGAGATCATGGCTGGCCTATGGGACCAGCAGAGCTATGTGATTTGGTTGGGCTTGATGTTGTATATCACGGGTCTAAGAGTATGGAAAAGGCATATAACCACATAAGCGTCTCAGAAGAAAGTATGTGCCATAGCTTATACGAGAGCCGCAATTTAGGACGAAAGACGCATGGTGGATTTTATAGGTATAGCCCAATTTCATACAATAAGACTGGCCCCTTAGCTAAAGCGGGGGATATCAAGGGAGCGGATACCCTGATCAAAGAAAGGCTAATCTCTCCCATGGTAAGCGAAGCCGCTAGGCTCCTCGCGGAAGGGATAGTGGCAGAGCCTCAAGATATAAACTCAGCATTGATGCTAGGGGCGGGACTTCCACCGATGTTAGACTTGAGAGGAGAATCGTAATGCACAAACTAATTTTAGACGAACTACAGGGCGATATAGTAGGGGAACTTAAGTCATCTTTTGGTAACCTTCCACGCACTAGCCACTTGGACGGCGACTTCAGGTTCAGACGATACTCTACAGTAGACTACTACGGACTTTCTGTAGGCCAATCAGAATTCACGCAATCCTCCGATTACAACAGCTACCAAGGAGATGTCACCCGCCAGTTTGAGCCTATCGAAGAGTCTGTACTGTCAAATAAGGCGTTTAGAAAATTCTATGGCGTATTCAGAGAGGCTGGTGATCTATTTTTTGAAAACGCTGGCGTACACCAGATGCGTATTTACACCGAATCTAAAACTGTTGAAGTGTCCCCCGAAGGAACCCACCAAGACGGCTTCGACGTGGTCGGCATACTTGGTGTTCATAGACACAATATTGACGGTGGAGACGCCCTAGTTTTTATGGAGCAGAAGGGACCACCAATATTTTCTTCTAGGCTTGACTCTGGTGAGTATATTATATTTGACGACAGAAAGTTGTGGCATAGCGCAAAATCCATTACGACTGTTGACAAAACTACGCCGGGATATATGGACGCTTTCATACTGACCGCGAAAAGAGACGAATGAATCTCGATTTAAGCAAAAAGTTGTGTGTTTTTTTTGCTGTTACTAACCTATCATTATTTGTGCTTAACAACAGCTTACTAAACCTTACGGTTGGTCTTATAATGCTGGGGTGGGCAGCTTTTATAGAATATTTTCTCAATGGCGGGAAATAGTATTGCTACTCAGAGCTATAAAAAAATCAGACCTGAACGAAAATTATTTGTCACTTCTAGACGAATTAAGCTTGGCGTCACACGAAATAGACCTAGATAAAACATGGCGTATATTTACTGACAACGGCGATTATCACACGCTGGTCGTAGAGGATCATGGCGTTGTTACAGGAACCGCCTCCCTGTTGATCGAAAGAAAAATCAGGGGAAGAAAATGTGGGCATATTGAGGACGTGGTGGTTTTAAGATCCCATAGAAAATCAGGAGTAGGGAGAATTCTGATTAACGGACTTATCAAGATAGCAGAGCAGGAAAAATGCTACAAAGTTATCTTGAATTGTTCTGACAACAACGTTGCGTTCTATAACAAGCTTGGATTCCTGAAAATAGATAACGGGATGAGGTTAACACTTTAACGAGGAAGCTATGGATAACAAAGAAAAGGCTCTGAAATGGGACGAGTTAGCGGAACAAATAGGAAGTGGAATAGGCCCTGTAGAGATAGAAGGAGAACGATACATAGTAATTAGTGAGGAACTGGTTAGATGGATGACTGAAGGAACCAGTCCTTACCTCGCACCAAGATCAGACTGTGGATAGGAGAATAAAAGTGGCAGATATAAAAGACGGTTTACCAGAGAAGCTTGTTCACCTTAATAAAAAGCCCAGACAGTACGACCTTGCTGACCTATTTATTGTGAGCTTCTACAACTTCTTCACTTTAGCTTTAGGGCTAGGGTTAGGATATATTCTCTGGGGTATACAATGAAATTTGAAGATGGTGTCAAACTAGACTTTGACGACGTTCTAATTAAGCCAAAAAGATCAACCCTTACCAGTCGGTCCAAGGTTGATATTAAAAAAACGTATCGCTACCTTCATGCCAGTGTGGAGGAAACCATTACCCCTATCGTAGCAGCCAATATGGACACGGTAGGAACTATGGCCATGGCTGAAAAGCTAGAGCCAGAAGGTATGCAAGCCTGTCTTCATAAGTACTACTGCGAAGATGAACTAACAGAGTTCTTTAAACAAGAAAATGCACGCAACACTTTTTACACGATTGGAATTAAACAAGAGGATGTTGATAAGTTACTAAATGTTAAAGATGCATTACTGTATGCTAAAAACGAGTATCCATCAGCAAAAGCTTGGATAAATGAAGGCTTTAAGATAAGCAAGATCTGTATTGATGTAGCCAATGGCTATCAAAAAGTGTTTGTTAACCACGTTAAACGCATAAGAGATTTGTTTCCTGACGCTGTTATTATGGCGGGTAATGTCTGTACGCCAGAGATGGTTAGTGAATTATTGATTAGTGGCGGGGCTGATGTTATTAAAATTGGAATCGGGCCGGGAAGTGTTTGCACCACCAGAAAAATTACTGGCTGTGGATACCCACAGTTGTCAGCCATTATAGAATGTGCAGATGCGGCTCATGGTATTGGTGGCCTTATATGTGCTGATGGAGGCTGCAAGGAGCCGGGAGATGTAGTTAAAGCGTTTGCTGCTGGGGCAGACTTTGTTATGCTGGGCGGTATGCTAGCTGGAACTGATGAATGTGAGGGTGAGTGGGAGTATGAAGGATGGACACATTCCCCTTGCGGGATGAGAATAGGAAAAGGAATTGTGTCTGACCCAGACAAGAAAAAGTCATTAAAATTCTATGGCATGTCTAGTGAAGAAGCTATGAATAAACACAATGGTGGAGTAGCTACTTATAAGGCTTCAGAAGGAACTGTCAAGACTGTCGATTACCGAGGACCAGTACAAAACGTCCTACAGGAGATAACTGGAGGAATCAGAAGTGCGTGTGCGTATGTAGGAGCAAACACTCTCAAAGATTTCCCCAAGTGCGCTACTTTTGTTAGAGTTAATAAAGCCCCGTGCTAATATTTGAGAGCGATGAAAAGTCTGGGAGGCTAGATATAGAAACCAAGGCTTATTTTTCGGGAGAAAACACTGTCTCCATTAATCAATATCTATTTGACGGACCAGACGTTATTTCTACAAGCGAGGTTAACCTGACTTTGGATCAGCTTTTCAAGATTTTAACCCTGTCAAGTCGCGCTCATATCAATAAGTTTCTAAAGGATTATAAGCTAGATGGAGGAGATATATGAGTACTATCTGTGTAAGCGGAGGGTTTGACCCCCTGCATGTAGGCCACATAAAAATGATAAGAGCCGCAAAGAATTTTGTGAGAGGCTCTCTTAACCCGAGACTAGTCGTAATATTAAATAGCGATTCATGGCTGATGAGGAAAAAAGGATATATTTTCATGCCCTTCGACGAGAGGAGAGAAATCCTTCTTTCAAACAGAAACGTGAACGGCGTTGCTTGGGTTAACGACGAAGACAACACTGTCTGCGAAGCTCTACAAAGAATCAGGCCGGATCACTTTGCCAACGGAGGAGACAGAACAGATGAAAATACTCCAGAAATGGACCTGTGCCTTAAATATGGTATAGGTCTTGTATTCAATATAGGTGGAGGAAAAGTCCAAAGCAGTAGTGAACTCGTGGCAAGATCACTGGGGTGCGACATTCCAAGCAGCGACGGTGTGAGGAATGAGTAGGATGACACTTTTTAATGGAGACGTATTAGTTAGTAAGCCTTGGGGCCAATATACAGATATGTACAGATCTGATAATGTTGTATTTAAAAGGATAGACATTTCTCCCGGCGAAGAAGTTTCTTACCAGTACCACCACGGCAGGGATGAGTTTTGGTATATTTCTTCTGGTCACGGGGTGCTGACACTTGACGGAGAGGACTTCCCAGTAGTAGCTGGTGATAATTTTCTCATTGACAAAAAGACTAGACACCAGATAAAAAATACTGGCAAGTTCACGCTAACTTTTTTTGAAATGCAATGTGGTGATTGCAGGGAAGATGATATAGTTAGGTTGTCGGATAAGTATGGGAGACAAGACGAGGAATGAACATATGGGACCAAAGGTTTTTAAAGATGGCGGGTCTGGTAGCAAGCTGGTCGAAAGACCCTTCTACTCAGGTGGGAGCAGTTATAGTAGATGCAGAAAGAAGGGTGCTTTCTTTAGGCTACAATGGGTTCCCGAAAGGGATTTCTGACGACAAAAGGCTTGACAATCGGGAAACGAAATATAAAATGGTAGTACACGCAGAGTGTAACGCTCTTTTATTTGCTTCAAAATCGCTTGTTGGTTGCACAATGTATACATACCCATTCATGCCCTGCTCAAGTTGCGCTGGGATGATTATACAATCTGGAATTACCAGAGTGGTATCACACGAGACTTTCAAGCGTAGGTGGGAAGATAATTTTGAAGTGTCTAGAGGCATGTTTAAGGAGGCTAATGTAAAGCTAGATGAAATTTAAACTCACAAAAAAACAACTGGGCTACGCTCTCGATTTGGCTATGCGTCGGCATGACGCTAAGCACAAGTCCTTTAGAAACAAGGACACCGAGAAATTTAGAAACGACAACAAGAGCAGAATGTCTGAAAAGTTCAAGGTGGATTTTCAGTACATGGCTCATTTTCTAGGAGTCATAGGTGAGCTTGGGTATTCACTGGCTACTGGCGAAGAAGTAGACGAAGAGATATACGCTGTAAGAGATAGTGGTCAGGATTTTGACGGAGTGGAAGTTAAAACCATTACTTACATGGGGGCTGGTGAGCCAGAACTTAAAATCCCAGTTTATGAATATGACAAGCGCACACCGCCCAATCTTTATGTACTCACAAGATTCAACTCCAATTTAAATGAAATTGAAGTTCTTGGTCAGATAAGCCGAAAAGAGTTTGATAGGTCCAAGAAAAAGAAACGGTATGGGGCCAATAAGCCGCTAAATTATATTGTCCCACTGTCTTCTATGGAGAAGCTGTAATGAGCGCAAGAGAAGAAAAAGCAATCTCCAAGCTGCTACAAAAATGCATTAAGGAGAAAGAAACCGATATAATAGTTAAGCTAATATTGAGGTTGCAAAAAGACTACATTGAGATGGCGTTATTGGCTACAGACGGGCAATACAAAGAGCACTGGCCCCACAAGAAAGTTCTAGATTACCTCACTAAAGGAGCGCCATGACAATCAAAGTGGGCGTAATCGGGTACGGGACTATTGGCAAACGCATAGCTGACGTTGTACTATTGCAGGACGACATGGAGCTAATCGGTGTTACGGGGAATACTTTCAACTACAAGATCAAATCAGCTATAAATAAGGGCATTAACATCTTTGCTGCGGATCACTTGGGAACCGGCTTGAAAAGAAACGGCGTGTGTCTGGCTGGAAAGATAGTAGACCTGTTAGAAGAATGTGACGTGGTGTGCGACTGCACCCCAAAAGGGGTAGGCAAAAAAAATAAACGCAAATACATAGAACACAATGTTAAGGCAATCTTTCAGGGAGGGGAAAAGCCTGAAGTTGGAAAGAGCTTTGTTGCCCAGTGTAACTACGAAGATGTTGCTGGGGAAGACTATATTAGAGTCGTTAGCTGTAACACTACCGGCCTTTGCAGGACGCTACATGCCGTAGACCAAGAGTACGGAATCAACGATGTTCACGCAACAATGGTCAGAAGGGCGGCAGATCCTTGGGACATCTATCATGGACCCATCAATGCAATCGTTCCAGCATTAGAGCTACCCTCTCACCACGGACCCGATGTGCGAACAGTGCTCCCAAATTTTACAGTATTTACCACGTCGGTACACGTTCCCACAACCATTATGCATATGCATAGCCTGTCGATTGAACTTCAGAATCCCGCTACCGTAGAGGGGGTTCTAAACTTGTTTTTGAAAACCACCAGAGTTCGTATCGTAAAAAATTCTGATGGCATTAGATCCACAGCCGAAATTATAGAGTATGCCAAAGACATGGGACGATTGAGAGGGGACATGCCAGAAGTTTGTATTTGGGAAGAGGGGGTAGGCGTGTGGGGGAACAAGCTGTTTTACCTTCAGGCTGTCCATCAAGAGAGTGACGTTGTGGTAGAAACTATTGATGCTATTAGAGCAAGCGTAGGAAAACCAATTACATCTATCAGCAAAACAAACCAAAGCTTAGGTATCGAATAAAAACCAGTGTATTATGCCCCCACAGGGGCTATAATAAGTATGAATCGAGAAGTTTTTTTAGCATGAGGAGAAAGACATGGGTGTAAGAGAAATGGCAGAAGCCCACCTGAAGAATGTACAAAACCAATTAGGTGAGCTACAGAACCAAAAAACAAGGATTGAGACGGAGATTCAGCAATTGACTGAATATCTTCAAAGGGGCGTTAATGAGCTTAACGTTACTGTTGACAGTCAGCAAGAAGACGAAGAAGTACCAACTCCCAGTTTGTCACTAGACCTTGCAGAAGGAGATAAGTAATGGATGTTAATTGTTGGTTAGGTTGTGGGCGACTGACAAAGGATTCTGAGTCTAGCGTTACCCAAAAAGGTACGTCTATGACCAAGTTTCGTATGGCGGTCAATAACCGAAGAAATGATGATACCTTGTTTCTCAACGTGTTGTGCTTTGGGAAGATGGCCGAAAGCCTTGGTCAGCATTTGACTAAGGGTAAGCTGGTCAGTGTTCAGGGCAAGATCAAGGTTGACACCTATGAAGACAAGACTGGAGCGACGAGAGACTCAATCTGCGTTCTTGCGGATGAGATTTCTCTTGGCCCAAAGTCTGACAATGGCTTCGCGGGTGTTGAGTCCGTTACTGAAAAAACGGTAGAAACCGCAGAGGCCACAGAAAGCGCTCCGTTTTAGTGGCTAAGTATCGCAAGAAAAGTGACCATACCGGCAGGGGCGTTGTAGTAACTACCCCTAGCCGGTATGGATCACATAGTTCTATGGTTGTTAGAGAACTAGAAGGGGGCAGGGTTGTTTGTCAGGACGACGTGGGAGAATACACAACCCTCAAGTCCAGACTGGACAATGGGATGGCAGACCCAAATAGGTATTCAACTAGTAGATAATCTACTGTGGATAATAGGATACTAATTGTCAAAACTGCCGAAAACAGGGTTGACAAAGAGCAGGACAAGATGTATAATTATAGGGGAATAGCGAGGAGAAACTTTACGAAAAAGTTTGGCCCATAATTTTACTCGATCCTGCACGGTGAGTTTTATGAATCCCCAACCAGATGCCCTAGTTGGTAACGTCCTAGCTTTGATCGTTATCGCTGTAGCGGTTCTGTGCTTTCTTGATGGCTGGCATCGCCCCCATCTCTACAAGCCCAAAAAGATCTCCAATTGGGACTTGTTCAAGCTAGGCGAACTCTTTGATGAGGAGGACGACCATTACTACAATCCGTCTCCCACCAATATCATGAGGGCTATTGATGAGAGCAAGAAGCCTAGTGCTCGCCCAGCGGCCCGTAAGCCTGTTCGTCGCCCTGCTCCAGCCCCTAAGCACCCCCTAACAGACGACGCCGTAGACGTTCTATGCTCATTGGGCCACAAAAAGAGAGAGTCTAAGCGGTTCGTTCCCGAATTTCTTGAGAAACACAACCCCTCAACGCTGGAAGAATTTTTGAAGCTATTCTATTCTACGAGAAAGAAATGAACAGATTACATGGAACAAGAACCTACCTAGTTGGAGCTATGGACAGGGTTCCAGACGCAGGGGCTACGTGGAGAGAACAAATCACCCCTTTTCTTGAGGAGAGGGGGATTGTAGTTCTAGACCCATGCAAAAAACCTATTGATGTCGGGGTGGAGGACGATAAAGCGAGAGAGATTATAGAAGCTTACAAGGAAACTGGACAATTTGACAAGATCAAGGATGATTATAGTGTAATCCGAACCGTTGACCTTAGATGTGTTGACATTTCGGATTTCATTATAGCCAGTATTGATCTAGACGTACATGCTTGCGGAACATACGAGGAGATTACTACCGCCAACCGACAAAAGAAGCCTGTCTTAGTTTGGTGTCAGCAGGGCAAGAGAAACGCTCCCAATTGGCTATTCTTTATGCTTCCACATGAACACATATTTAATTCAATGGAAGAGCTTATGGACTATCTATCTTTTGTCAACTCTAGCAAAGAGGTTGATCATTTTAAGAGGTGGTTTTTCTTCAATAGGGATATTAGCGGAGCAATTACATGATGGATAAAAATCTGTGGGCGAAATCTGGTCATTTCAATGAGGATCAATTTCACTTGGTCTATAAGTTGGTTCAAGATTTGAATCCTGCTTACGCCCTCGAAACAGGGTTTTGCACAGGAAGATCCAGTTATGCAGTATTAGAAGCCGGTAAGACAAGCCTTAAAAAAATGCTGTCTATTGATATAGACTTGGATTACGATACCCTTGGTCGAGAGTATAAAGATAAACTAGAACTTCATTACAGAGATAACAATTTCAAAGTTGTAGAAGCTTGCAGCCACGACACTTTAAACGCAACCTTTTTTGAACTGAATTTTCCATCAGGACTAGATCTTGCCGTAATAGACGGAGATCATTCTTATAAGGGGTGTTTGCAGGACATTTTTTCAGCACTTCCACACATCAACGAGGGAGGCGTAATCATCGTCGATGATTACAAGTCTGGCCCACCAAATGGATGCACTATTAAGGGTGTCAATCAGGCTTGCGACTTTATTCATTCCACTCAACCATCCTTGTCGGTACAGGAATGGAACTGCAAGGGTAAGGGCTTCTGTATTTTCACAAAAGAAGCAAAAAAATGACAACTACCCCAGAACAATATATTAGTGAACTTGAGTCCCTAAACATCGAAACTATCAGTCGATGCAACATGGAAAAAGACCATTGCGACGAATGCCCTATCGTAGCAAGGAGTGAAGTTTTTGGTAACTTCGTACTTCCTTTTGACGTAATAACAAATCTAGTAAAAGAGCTAAGTGAACACGGCTACAAGGGACGAACTGGATTTCATCACTATTCTGACCCAATGGTTGACAAAAGAATATTTGACATAGTGGAGATGCATATCAAACTATGCCCCCAAGCTAAAACTCAAATTTGGACTAATGGAAGGCTTTTAAGCGAGGAAAAAGCCAAGAGGCTACTAGGCTTGGGCTTAACCCATCTTCATATAACTGCATATACTGACGAAGAACTTATAAAGTACAGAGAATTAGCCGACAACTTGAGGAAATCATGGCCCGATGTGGTATATGATATATGTGGCGGCAACTTAGACTCGCGTATGTCAATTTATACGGATGAGCCTAATGACATTACGGTTGGATGCCCCAGAATAACAGACCAACTAGTAATAGCAAGTAGCGGTGATATTCAACTGTGTTGTTGGGATTGGTTACGCAAAAATAAATTTGGAAACGTCAAGGAACACAGCCTGATTGAAATTTTAAAAAGTAGCAACTTTTTATCCATGAGAGACGATCTCATGCTAGGAAAAAGGAAAAAATATTATCCATGCGATAGATGTACGGTTCAGCATGGACATGCCCCAGACCCACCCCCCAAGAAGAAAACGGCGGCTGGCCTTGAACCTATTACCCGCACCTCGTGGAAAACACTACTCCATCAGATAGATAAATTTTCACCATGAAGACCATAACAAGCACACATTACAACAGGCCGACCTGCACCAAGCTGATGCTAGACCACCTAGCTAAATGTGACGGCATAGAAGATTACAAGGTAATTTGCTGCGTTGAGCCAGTAAACGATATCATACCAGACCTGATTGAATCACACCCTTTAAATACTGAGCTTGTGGTAAATGATAGACTTTTAGGGCTTTGGTCTAATAAAAAGAAAGCCCTATCGCTGGGCTTCGGTGAGTCGGATTATGTCATACACGTAGAAGATGATATCTTGCTATCAAAAGATAGCCTGTCTATGTTTGAGTCCTGCTACAACTTAAAAGACGATGAAACTATTTTTACCGTGACTGCATTTGGTCGATTTGAGCCTGATGATAACATTGTGCCTGACAATGTAAAGTTGCAGGTTAACAGGAACAAGTGGTACACTCCTTGGGGGTGGGCTACTTGGAAAGATAGGTGGAATTCTTTTAAGGACGAGTGGGACGGCCACGATCAGATACTCAATCACGAAATAAGGGGAGACAGGTTTGAGGTATACCCTCAACTCTCAAGAGTCAAAAGCGTGGGTTATCTAAGGGGTGAGTACATTAACACTATTTGCGACGAAGAAATATTCAAGGTAATCAGAGACAACCCGGAAATTATGAAAGTATACGGATGTCATAACGAACAAGACATCCTAAACCATCTTAGTAAGTACAAGTTAAAGCTGGACGATGGTGTAGAAATCATCAAGAGAAATGATTCTAACGCAGGCACAAAGTCCAGCAAAACTTGGAAAGAAGACGGGTTATGGGCGGGGGATTACGAAATACCGGAAGGAGACTTTGAATTCACATGGAAATAGTAGCCTCTCCCCCGAAAGTCATGGAAATAGAGACATCTTCAATATGCAATCTTAGGTGCGTTATGTGTCCTCAGTCAATTGAAGGAGGCGTACCTAGACCTAACCATCTTCCAGAAAGCATCGCAGAAAAAATTATACCATACATTACTCCCTCCACCGAGTGTGTGTCTTTACACGGTATAGGAGAGCCATTTTTAAGTAAATCTTTCTGGAACATACTTCCACACATACCAAAAGAGTGCCACGCACAATGCAACACTAACCTGACAGTCCTGACAGATAAAATGCTAAACGCTCTTGTGTCTTCTAACTTTAACCTTCTGAATGTCTCCCTAGACGGGCCAGACCCCGATCTATACTTCAAAATACGAGGCTTTGATCTATCCATTATCTTATCAAACATGGAGAAAATAATATCAGCAAGAAACCAAGCAGGCAACACCCACCTAAAGGTCTACGGAAACATGACACTGATGAGATGCAATATTGATACTATCATCAACTTCATGGATTTGATAATTGGAGATTTAGGCTGCAACGCCGTACAGGTGTGGCCTTTAAACAATTGGGGCGTGTCACCAAACAGTCGGTACAATCAAATCAATAATGGCTGGGAATTTAACTACGAAGAACAGGGTGCTTGGAACCACAAAGAGCTTTATAAAAGGAGGCTGAATGAAGCTAGATTGTATGCCGAAGTACGCGGCTGGGAATTGATTATTAACGACACCCTAGAGGAGTAAGCAGTGAAAAAACCATATAATGAATGCAGATATCCTTGGGATAATGTCCAAGTGTTAGCAAATGGCACAGTGCAACCCTGCTGCTGGATCCACACCAGCGATGGTAGTGGGGTAGGGAATCTAAACTTGAATAGCTTTGAAGAGGTTTGGAATGGCGAGACTATGCAAGACATCAGGAATCATATAATTAGGGGCGAAGTTCACGACATGTGCAAAAACTGCCCTTGCCCGTATGATACCCGTGAAAGAGGAGAAGACTAGCAGATGAATCTAGACTACATAAGATCACGCTTCCCTGAGTCTCTGTTTTCAGCAGAAAATACAGAGGAATATATCCGTAGCTTAAAATCTGGCCTAAAGACAGCCTCAAGTCTCAACGTAGTCATTACTGGGTTATGCAAGAACATTTCCTCCGTCTTAGACCATAGCATAGCAAGATTATACAAAACGGCTGAACTGTTCAACAGTTGCAAGTTCTTAGTGTACGAAAATGATTCAACTGATGGAACTTCGGAGAGACTGCGAGAACATGCGGCTAAAGATGTAAACTTTATTCTTGTCCAAGAACCAACGGGCCACAGGGGGTTCGACTCTCTATCCAGAGATGTTGCTAGACCTCTATACTTAGGGGAATTAAGAAACAGGTGTCAGGATCTTATTGTTGATATTAACAACTTCCACAAGATTGATTACGTGATAGTTATTGATCTTGATCTTGAGGGTGGCTGGTCTTATGACGGGATTCTTAACAGCTTCGCCTACGATTTAAATAGCTGGTCTGCAATGACTGCTAATGGAATTATGTATAGAGAGAAGAGAATGAAGTCAAAAAATCAGGAAGCAGTAGAAATCCAAAGGCTGTTTCACGATACGTGGGCTTACAGAGACTACGGCGTAGAGAAACTAAAACCATGCGAAGTTGTAAATCTGTACCAGTTTGAGCGTGGAGACTCGCCTGTCGCAGTGTACTCTAACTTTAACGGGCTAGGGATATATAAATTTGATGATATTTTAGGCTGTAAATTTGGCGCGGAAAAGAACGAAGATGAAACAGTGACCAATGAATGGTCTTATTATCACCGGGAAATGAGAAATCTTGGGAAAAGAGTATTCTTAAACCCAAGCTTGATAACCTTGTATTCGCCACACGAATTTTCACCAGAGGTTGCATAGGGAGGCAATCACATGAGACACATAACTGATGAAGAAATCCAACAGCATCTAACACCGCCGCAAGTTCTCGATTTAATGGAGCACGTATTTGCTAATTCAGAACTGGGCAACATGCCCCCAAAGACATATGTAGAATTTGACGGGAATGATTTTAGGGCCATGCCAGCGGTATTTGACGGCGCGGCGGGGATCAAGTGGGCCTCCATCTTTCCAAAGAACGAGTCCAATGGTTACGGACCAAACATATCAGCCACTATAATACTAAACGATATACGAAACGGATATCCGATTGCCATAATGGACGGGATGCTTATTACGTCATACAGAACAGCCGCAGTTACAGCCTTAGCAACAAAATATTTATCCAGAACCAACTCAGAAGTCGCGGCATTTATAGGGTGCGGGTTCCAGACAGAGTTTCAAATAGAGGCTATACTTAACGTTAGGGATATCAAGAAGATCAAGCTGTTCGATTTGGATAAATCCAGATGTGAAAGAATCGTTGCAAAATTTGACACACCCTGCTGCATATGTGACGATGTAGAATCTTGTGTTAGAGATAGCGACATCTTGACAACCTTAACACCTTCTAGGAAACCATTTGTCATGGCCGACTGGATTGAGCCGGGGATACACATTAACGCAATAGGGGCAGACGCAGAAGGAAAGCAGGAGTTTGAAAACAATGTTGTAAACATATGTTCTAATTTTGTGGTGGACGACAAAGTTCAAGCTTTTCATTCCGGTGAGTCTCAACACAGCCAAAACAAAGGTCCAATGGTTGATCTATTCCATACTGTTAAGTCTAAGACAGCCAGAGGTGTTAATGGGGCTATTGGAGCAAGACTGGAAGCTGAAAATAAAGGTATTTCATTTTTTGACTCGACTGGTCTGGCGATTGAGGACGTTGCCGTAGCTGACTATATATATCAACATGTAACCTAAATCTGATCTGTACTCCCCAACCCCTTTTGGTCGAGAGTTTCGAAGAGAGCCAGTAAAGACATGATACAATTAGACAATGTTACGCTCTTTACGTATGTAAATGTCGAGGAGGGTATAGACGACCACATAAAAAGTCTAAAACACTCCATGTCTGGCATCAATTTTGGGTCCGTTAAATTATTAGCACCCGCCAACACTATAGTTGACAACGGCATAGAATTAATTCCAGTTCCTTATGGAGACCTTGAAGAGTTCTCCAGATTCTCAGTGGAAGAACTACACAAATATATTGACACTGATTTTTGCCTGAACGTTCAGTGGGACGGTGCCGTAATCAACCCACACCTTTGGAGAGACGAGTTTTTAGACTACGACTACATAGGCGCCCCATGGGGTACTGGCTCTGAACGTGGTAGGTGGCCTAATAGGATAGGGAACGGCGGATTTTCACTTAGAAGCCAAAAGTTTTTGCAAGCGACTGCTGAATTAAAATATGATCCTGACGCTAAGTATCACGACCACACCGATGGCCCTGAAAGCGAAAGGCAAGTCCCCCTACATGATCCGACGCCAGAAGACTGGTTTGTGTGTGTTCACAATTACAAACATATGCAAGACAGAGACATAAATTTTCCCGACGCTAGAGAGGCATTGAATTTTTCCGTTGAGTGGCCAAGACCAGAGAAACACTTTGTAAAATCCGACGTGACCACGTATGACTCTTTCGGTTTTCACGGAGATTCCAATACTGGAGGAATGAAAGAAATCTATGGAGTTTGGCCCAAATGAATGCCGAAGACCTCCTAAAATTCCCAGACCACCTCTTCCCTCCCCCAAAGGACAAGGAGGACGAGTACAGGAAAATGATAGAGTCTGGAGAACAGTTTTGTTCGGATAAATCTGTAATAGTGTGTGGCATATGTAGGGATATAGAATCTGTCATAGAAAACAATATCCTGAGAATTTACAAGACTGTTGCTCCATTTAAAGATTATCGCATTGTGATTTACGAAAATGATTCCTCAGATCAAACCCCGGACATCATTTCCAAATACAGTAACAAGGATGAAAAGCTGCATTTCGTAACGGACAGCAGGGCCGACGCTAATTATAGACAAAACATACTGTCTGGAGATGACTGGGATCACTTTGAGAGAGCTAGGATATTGGGGGAGTGTCGCAATGTATACATGGACTATCTCAATAATCTTGACGACATAGATGACTTTGATTTCGTAATAGTTATAGACCTAGATATTTTAGGATGGTCATACGAAGGGATATCACACAGCTTCTCCCTCTTTAGAGAAGCCGACGACAAGCTGGGGTGTGTGTCCTCTTACGGGGTTCTTTCTGGGGTTAGTAATACTTTAAGGCTCGAAGACGTTGAGCCAATATCCTATTTGTTCTTTGACACTTTTGCGTTCAGGCCAATGGACGAAGAGAAGCCAAAAGATTTAGCTAGGCATAATAACATACGATGCCAGAGAATGGATGCCCCCGTTCTAGTGAGGTCAAATTTTAATGGCTTGGCTATCTACAGAAGAGAGGCTTTTGTTCCTTATAGGTATGGAGCTAAAAGATGGAGTCCCGGTGTTGTAGACAATGAACATAACGTTTTTCACCAGTCGATGAGGAAGGCTGGCTGGCAGATAGTCCTTAACCCAAGCATGATAACGTCTTACTCTCACCACAAGTATTCAAGATGAGTTTTTTCCCAAGCAGACCGGAGACTAAGAAATGCCAGTACGAGAAGAGCTATGTGACAGATATTCTAATGATCTTCTGTTTGCCGATGGTTTTGATAGTGCTATTATTGGCGTGGCTGCTGGACTTGATTTTCCAAGGGTGGTTTATAGCACGGAGAAAATGGAAAAACTACTGGTAGCACAGGGCATGACTATAGAAGATGCAATAGAATATCTTGAGTTTAACACCTATGGAGCATACGTTGGCAAAGACACGCCAATCTATGTAAGTGATTCCGATGATTAACGTGATCTCTCCCATAAACCAGCTAGGCTATGGAATAGCTGGGCTAAACATATCGAAAGAGCTACACAAGCTTACAGGAGTTTCCCTATGGCCCATAGGACAACCATCAGTTACAAACCAGTTAGATGCTGATACTGTCTCTGAAATGATTCAGAACTCTAAAATGCCAGATTTCAAGGCTCCGTGCATAAGAATATGGCATCAAAATGATATGTCTCAATTTGCGGGTAAAGGTTTAAGGGTTGGATTTCCGATATTTGAGCTAGACGCCTTCAATGACGTGGAAAAGCACCACTTGTCTGTCCTAGACAAAATCTTCGTATGCTCCACATGGGCTAAGAACGTAATTCTTAAAGAGATAAGCATCAAAGAGGAAGATGTTCACGTTATACCGCTAGGCGTGGATACTGAAGTTTTCAAGCCGTCATCCCCGTCAGACAACGACATGGCAGTGTTTTTAAACTGTGGAAAATGGGAGGTAAGAAAGGGGCACGATATTCTGGTAAAAGCTTTCAACTTAGCCTTTTCCGAGGACGATAACGTTGAATTATGGATGATGTGCGAGAACCCGTTTTATAACGAATTAGAGCACATGGAATGGGTTAATCTTTATAATCGCTCTGATCTAGGGAGCAAGGTTAGGTTTATTCGCAGGGTGGAAAGTCAGGAAGAAGTGTATAATATAATGAGTCAGGCTGACTGTGGCGTATTTCCCTCAAGAGCAGAAGGGTGGAACTTAGAGTTGCTCGAAATGATGGCGTGTGGTAAACAGGTTATTGCAACGGACTATTCAGCCCACACCGATTTTTGTGATGAGAACAATTCTATTCTAATAGAAGGGAAACATCTAGAATCTGCTTACGACGGAAAGTGGTTTCATGGCCAGTGCGGTGAGTGGCTTGCAATCTCGGAAAACCAAATACAACATGTCGCTGATGCTATGAGAACGGTTTTTGACTTAAAAGCCGAAGGCAAGTTAGACACCAACAACAATGGGATCGAAACTGCTAACAAATATAGCTGGGAAAATTCGGCGCACCTTATCACAGAGGCATTAAGCAATGTTTAACTTCTTAAAACTCTTCAAGAAGCCCGTCGAAGAAGAGCAGCAGCCAGTAGACGACGTGTATGCTAGCATAACATATTTTGTCGGCAGCGACGAAGTTCCCCGCGTAGATATTCAAATTAAAGATTACGAGCAAGAAACAATATCTAGCCTTATTGACCTTCTTCTTACGCTAGGTTCGGAAGATTTCTATTTCGATACACTGGAAATGATAAAGGAAGGTTTCGTGCAGGAAGACAGGGAAGATCTATTTCATGTTATTGCTGCTAGGATTGCCTTAGCCGCCTTAGCGGATGACGCAATTAGAGATGATGAAAACGAAGAAGATCAACCTTGCATCCCCCCCTCCGATGTGTTATAATGAAACGGAGAAGACCAATGAAGAAAACGAAAAACAAGATTGGGTGGCAAAAATATGAAGACGTTCTAGAAAACCAGATGTCTTCTCCATTAACACGCAGTATATTAGAACAAGCTATAATGGCTCATGAAAATCTAGATCAGGACGATCACAAAGACGACGGCAACTCTTTTGACAACGAAGAACCCCAGCAGCCAGTGGTTCCAATGTTTGCAATATCGGATGACATGTTGAATGACTTAGCCATCGTATCTAATTTTGACTGTTGGGTAGGACATACCAACTTTAACATAACCCCCTCCATACTGAAAACATTAAATTCCGTGGAGGGAATTGAGGTGCTTAAATTGTTCAGTAGATACAGATTTTTTGTAGGCGTCGGAAGGATGTTCAATTTTAAAGACGTTAGATATAAGGTAGAAAACCAAATTTTAACCAAGGAGTAATTATGGACCACAAAATTGAAAAAGCTTTGAAAGACAAGGACATAGTAAATATAATGAACAAGGCTTCAGCCTCCTTTAGGAGGCAGTTAAATGAGGACGAGATACAAACCTGCAAGCTTAACGCCCTGTGGAAGTCTCTACTGCACTACGATGAAAACAAGTCGGCTAAGTTCACAACCTACCTCTATAACGGAGTTAGGATAGAGTGTATCAGAGAGGTTAAGTTCAACAAAAGGAAACATCTGCCACTACATCCTAACTTGGCTGATAAAAGAGATCCTTTTTTTGAGACAGAACTGATGGATGAAATTGATCGCTGCCCAGATAAGGAGCTAATCATAGACAGGATGAACAGCTTTACGATCAAGGAAATAGCTGAAAAGCGCAACTGTAACAGGGAAACCATTCGCAGGAAGATAAAAAAATCCATAAATTGTATGGGCCAGAGTATGAAATAGGTGTATAATAAAGATAGGAATATGAGGATTTTTTGTGGAGCCGGAATTGTATGTTTTACGTTTTTTTAGTTTAGGAGATCTATTATGGCTACCACAAATGCACACAGTTCGGTAACGGCCAAGGTTAATGATGGCGGCACGGCTGTAGCGGCTGGCGAAGGGTCCGATGTCATGACAGTTGTTAAAAATCTTAACGACATGGCCACAGGGAGTGAATACGGTTCTAAGGTCAAGGCAGATACCGATGGGGGCGCTGCGACGGCTGATCCACACGGTATCACCACAGCAAAGTCGGGAGGGGGTGGTCTTGCGTATTTTCCCGATCATCGCGCTGGTGATCGAAACTTTATCGTAAGAGGTGCTGGCGACGAGGCTGGCAAGATTAATAACGTCGCATCTACACTGCTTCGGCAGACGGGTGCAGAGTTTGATGGTGTTGGGCGAGACAGTCTCCATCACACCATCGCAGACAGACGACTAGGCTCTGCTGCTACCTACGCTTTTGATGTTCTTGCGGTTCCTTCTACTCAAGTAGTCCCCGGAAGAA
>Ga0114906_1000350_pt1 | contig 26764 bp, 28 predicted proteins | sample MalvirDeepMed_M9_FD_89687 | JGI IMG/M metagenome (GOLD analysis project Ga0114906, IMG submission 89687) | Marine viral communities from the Global Malaspina Expedition - Malaspina viral metaG DeepMed_M9 | ecosystem: Environmental > Aquatic > Marine > Oceanic | place: Mediterranean Sea...
AATTGGTCTTCCAAACGCTCGATTTCACCTTGATATTCAGCACCAGACAAACCCTTGTCCATAGCCTCATGTGCCTGTCGAGTCAAATCCTCGATTCGGTTGGTGAGTAGTACTTCCTTGTGATGTGATGGATGGAGCGGTGCTATGTTCGCATCCAACGCCTCTTGTGTCAACTTGTGCTTCCCAGTGCCATGACAGTTGGGACACATCTCCCCGACCTTCATCTCAACGGCTTCAGATGAGAACAGGTCTGGTGGTCCCTCATCACCACCAAACAGGCTTGGTGGACCCTCGGCTTTGCGGGTGATGTCTTCAGGGTCGATATGTCCATCACCATTACAAACAGGGCATTTAACTTCACCGTCATTCTGCGCACTCAACGCATCCATCTCAAAGTCAAAGTCAAAACCATGAGGCTGAATCCCATCTTTTGCACCCCAATTCACAGGTTCGCCATGTTGCCTATGTGGGTCTAACGCCTTTTCGCCTTCCCTCGGTCCGCTTTGTATGATGTGGGTCGACCATTCATTGTCATCAGTGAGGGTGGGAACCTTGCTGTGCAATCCCCACTTTCCGGGTGGTCTAGATTCTGGCAGCCACCCAAACTCCTCTGTGGACTCAGTTGATGGTTCTACACCCGGCACTCGACCTGTCTGATAGATGTTCGTGCCATATGCCGCCTCATGCTCCTCCCTGCGTGGCTTGACAATCGGCAAGGGCTGCTCTCTTCCATATCTACCACCAGAAGGTTGTAGGTCGATACCAGTCTGCATCAGGAACTGATTGATTCGTTCCTGTAGGTCATTCTCATGGGGGTTGCCGGGTATCAGGTGTGGGTCAGCAATTCCCATCGCCCTTAGTGCAGTGGTCCAACGACTTACCTTTTCAGATGCGCCGCCGCTGGTTATGGCACCTTTGTCATGCAGAGCACTCAATGCACCAGTGGTCAATGGTGATTGGGATGGGTGTTCGTTCCACTTGAACAACAATGAGTTCATCAATGCCCGATACTTCTCACGCTCGCGACCTCTGCCTCCTTTCGACAAGACATGGTGAGATGCCCTTCGCCCTAGGGTGTTCGCATCTGCCATAATTCCATCCACACCGAGTCTGATTGCACCAGTCTCCCCTACTCGGGACTTCTCCTGCACATGATGAGGTTCATGGGTGGTCAGCAATTGTGTCCAATGGTCGTTTGCACCGGACTGCAGATTAGCGATTCCACCATAGTCCCATGACTCTAGTGGTTGGTCAGCCAATATGCCCAACAACCCATGCATGTCCTCTCGTGGTTCATTCCCGAGTGGTGTAGTGATTTGCTCTGATTCTTGGCGAGTTTCCATTCCACCAAGTCCTTCTCCTTGTAGCCCAGAGGTATCTGTACCTACAGGCCAGATATCCTTTGGGAAGTCCTCTGGTCTGGCTCCTTCTCGCAATGACATCCCATAGAACTGTTGACCTGCTCGTGGTGGTCTGGTGAACAGACCGGAGTGTTGGTGCCACCCATCTCCCTCATCCTTGTCTGGCCCATACATATGGTTCAACTCACTCTGTGTGTTGTTCACATCGAGGTTATGTCCTCCACGAGTATGGAATGGTCCCTTGTACAGTTGATATGGTGAGGTGGTGATGTCATTGGAATTACCTCCCCTGAAGTAGTACATGGATGTGTATGGAGCCAAGTGGTTCAGGACCTGTGTTCGTCGGTCAAACTCCTCACTAACTTCAGCAGCACGATTCTTGACATGGGAGTGTTGGTTCTCATCGAGGATTCCGCTATCAAGGTAATCATCGAACTCCTCGGTGGTACCGAAGTGCTCGTCGTTATTCGTCCTATGGTTGGTTCCGAGTTTGCCGTTCTGGTCGCGTCGTGGGATTCTCCCGTCCTTGTCCTGATTGGCAACCCAGTCCATCAACGATATAACTCCTGCCTGATTTTTCCTTCCGCCACCCAAGTACCGAGTATCTGTAGTCTTTCGCGACCCCAAGTCATATGCATGGCCGGACTTGTCGCTATCTTCATCATGCACCCATTGGCCATATGTGCGAGAATCGCGGTTTTCGTCAAAATAACCGTATGCAAGGTCTCCCGAGTTCGTTCCCGGTCGCAACATGTCAGCATCCCCAGCATCATGCTCGTACACGAGGACATCCTTCATGGCCTCAATCAGATGTCGCTTTTTGAAGTTCTCCTTGATGTCGACATCATGCATGTCGTAGTGTGGTGCAGGTAGGATGCTCCCCACTGAATCCATGCCCCGACTCTGGTGTATCGCACTCTCGACAAACCTCCCCATCCAGTTTCGTGTCAACCAAGGTTGTGGTATGTGTGGCATCTTCCTCCCATCACCTTGGTCGGCATCGTCGATGCCGCTCCATGCATCGTCGTCATGGCCCATCAAGCCGTAGTCGGATAGATGCCTGATGACATCATCGCGTTGGGTGGGAGTCATCCATTCAAGTCCGAATGCATACCCCAACATACCCAGTGAGTGGTCTCCTTCGTCATATGGGTCCAACGGGTCGCGCTCCTTCCCTGCCCAGACATCCTTGTATGTCTTGATATGTTGTTGTCGTTGCTTCATCTCATCCATGCCGCGCTGTTCCTTCGTGGCAGCCTCACCCACCCATCGTCGGAAGTGGTTTTCGTACATTTCAGATGGAGCACCGCCATTATGTCCCTTCCCATTCAATGAACCCATGTGCGCCGGCTCCTGCGCCCACGAGCCCTGATGGTCCTTCTCATGAGCGTGTACCCCCGGTTCCAAATAGTGTTTCGTGTGGTTGGTGATGTTCCCATCCTTGTCCAAAAATGGTGAGTATGCGGTGTCCAGTATGCCCATCCATGTAGGGTTGCCAAACTCCTGTCCATCCATCAGCGGCGACATGTCCCACGGAGACAATGACCCATATGGCATGGTTGGGTCACGGTCGACTATCCGTGGCCAAGATGTGTGTGCCGCACGAGGATTGTCGTGACCCTTGGCATGACGATTCAATCGTGGTATCCAAGGAGACGCAGCCTCTCCCTCCTGTTCACTTATTATGTCACGGAAGGAGGAGCGCGACCATTTTCGCGACTTCTTCAGTATATCACTGGAGAGGTAGGTGAGTGATATTTCAGCATGGTTGTTGGTGAACATACCATGTCGTGCAATGTTGGTCTTGGAGAACAAGTAGTCGGCAGCGGCGTTCTCCAACTCCATTCCATCGATGATTGAACGGAGCAGTTCGACTTTGGAACGCAGATGGAACTCTACTGGTGTTTCAATCATGCCCACACGCCCCTTCATAGGTGGCGGGCAAGTTCCTCAACTTGATTGACGATTGCATTGAGGTCGAATGGGTTGTCTTCCTTCCATGCCCCAAACAACTCTGACTTGCGAAGTGCTGCAGGTCTATCACCGCCACCATCAGTCACATGCATACCCAATGTCGAACCACTTTGGTGGGGGTTTGCATTTGCATGATAATTCAGACCGGGTGGGTTGTTGTCTTGGATAATCTTCTTGGTGACAGTTTCCGGGTCATCAGGTATCTCTTGGTTGGTCCAATAGTGTTGCGCTCGGACATTGGACCCACTCACATCCTCAAACTTCACATCATGGTCGCCAACATCTATTGCCTTTTCCAAGTCAGCCGCCCGCTTCAATAGAGTTTCGTATTCACTGCACTCACCCGGTCCAACTCTTACTGGTTTCATTCTGCATCACCTGTCGGTATTGGTATGTTTGCCACATGGCCAAGGGACTTGGCTTGACCTGCTAGATTGTGAATGGCGTTCCAATCCATATCGTAGAACTCCTCGTTGGTATTAGGCACATCGAACGATTCATCACCGTCTACACCCTTGACTATGGCATCATTGCCTCGTAGGGGGTCGCTCCACACATCCTCTAAGCGAGGAGTTTCATGGTGGATGAATCCGGCTCGCTTCAACAAAACGGCTGGGTCTGCCAACAACTTGCGTAATTGGGTGTTTTGATTGTTAATACGAGCATCCATTTGCTCCATCTTGTGGATGAGTGCATCCATAAGTTGTGCTGCTGCATCCTGTTGCTCATCACTCATTCATTCACCCCAATCGCTGACCGGGTGAGCGTTGTGGTCGCATGACGCCACCTACACGAGCGGGCATGATGAGCCCTTTCACCATTCGGTCACGGTCGCCAACATCGAATACCTGCCCCGTCTCTGCGAACTGCATGACAGGCGCACCACCCGCGAACAGGTTGTTTGGGCCGACTGGGTCATCGGGTTGTTGCTCCTTCTGAACGAGTGACCACAAGTCATCTGACAGGAAATCACTGGTGTTTTTGATGACAGACAAATGCTCTCCCGCCTTGTTTGCATCACCGTTTTCAATCGCTTGGTGAAATGCACCAATCGCGGTCTCTAACTTACGAGCCATCGCATCCATCTTGGAAAGGTCTATACTTGCCACGATACCACCTGAAGCGAACCCACCTATTGAACTTAACGACCGTATAAGCCACTGTCTTTGCCCTTGTCACCCAACGGGTCAGATGCCGATTCTTTGGCAGATTGAATGGAATCCAGCGCCTGTTCGATGGGTGATTTGTCATGTCCGCGCTGGTGTGTGGTCCCCTTTGGTGACCCGGTGTTGGTGCGCTTGTCCTTTACACCAGACACACGATTGGAACGAGAAGCATCGGTCTTGTCGGAGTCACTACCGCCTCCACCGATGTCAGGTTCGCCACGCAACAATGGCATTCCGCCCTGCTGTTGCATCATGGCCGGGTTCGCCATAGCCATTCCGGGTTGCATTCCGGGCATCATTCCGGGCATCATTCCGGGCATCATTCCGGGTTGCATCGGTGGCTTTGCCATTCCGCCTCCCATCGGAGGTGCGCCACCCGGAGGAGGTGGCATCGGAGGTGCGCCGCCACCACCCGGAGGTGGTTGTTGCTGCGGTGGTGGTGTTGGTGGTGGATTGCGATATGTGAATCGGATGTCCCGTTCTCCCTCCTCGACCAACTCGGGTTTGAATCCTAGTTGCATCATTCGTTGTGCGATGTTGACCTCCATCTCGTCACGACGCAGACGGGTCACCTCATCCTCCTCCTCGTTCGGATACAGGGTCAACTTCCAATCATGAACACCCATCAACTCAAGTAGTCGTGGGAATATGTCGCTTGAGTACATCTTTTGCCCTCGTTCAACGGCACGATTGGTGACGAGAATCTGCATTCCCTCATTGGTTAGTCCACCACCTTTGCCGGTGTCCATCATGAACACATTGGAGACACCATAGAACGCTGATATGCGTTGACGCAGTTCCTCACGCACAGCGATGTACTGCATCTCATCCATGCTGTCCATGAACTTGACCCACTCGACACGCCCCCGCCCCGTTTGGCTCTCCACTCCGATTTTCGGGATGTAGTGCGGGTCGCGCTCCATCTTCTCTTCAACGCCCTTCCAAAAGGAGGCAGTGGACTGGATGTTGTCGGTGGTGATTGCGAGGATGCCTCGTGGAACACGGCGCTTGGAATACATGAGGTACATGTAGTTGTCCATAGCCGTCAGCGTCATCGCCTGTCGCCACATGGTAGCAACCGGGCTGCGCCCATACAGTTTGGATGGGCTGAACTTCATGGCGTGTAGCACCTCACCATCGAGGTAGTATTGCGTCTTGCCAGAACCCGCTGTGTTCACATAGTGGACATCCTGCAACGGAAGGCTGCATGTCTCGCACTCGTTGTTCTCATCCGTGTATGAGTATGTGCGATGACGATGCACCGGGCAAATCTTCCAACGCCCGCCACGAATGCCGCGCTTGTCTGCCACGATACGCACGAATGTCGGGTCACCACGGCTAACCTGCTTGACACGAGTGAACTCGATGTCGCCGGTCTCCTTGTCGAGGTAATACTCCTTGTGGATGATGAGGAATGCGTCATCCACGATGTTCAGGTCAAACTCAACTTCACGCAAAATGTCCATAAATGATTGGTCTTGTTCGGTGCGTTGGTCAAACAACCACTTCGGATATATGTTCTCGTCAGCATCCGGCTCACGAGTCTCACCACCACATGTTGGGCATGGCCCATCAATCTTGTACTGGAACTCGGTGGCACAGTCAACGCACTTGTGCTGAAACTTCTTTTCCCAATACAAACCACGACGAAATATCTCCTGAACTAGCGTATTGATAGATGTTCGGAGAATTACCGATTCCTGCATCGTTGCATACAACGCAGGAATAGTAATACCCTGAACAAGAACGGGTTCCTGAATACCACTTTTCCAAAGCGGCATTGTTGGTGCTGGCGTCTCTCGTCGTTTGAATGGTTTGGTTAGCGTGTCGAGGAAACGCTTGATTCGCCCCTCTTCAGCCACCTACACCACCGCCAACACCCGGTTCCTCTGGTTCATCTTGTTCCTCTGGTTTGTTGCCGCTCATCGCCCGTTCCAACAGGTCTTGGATTCGTTTTGCATCATGCATAATGCCAGCCCAATGAGGGGAATCATCAGCCACTTGTTGGAGGCGTTGGAGTAAGTCGTTGGCCAAGTTGTGTGCTATCGCCATCAACTGGTCCGGCTTGTATGCGTGTGGTTGGGTAGATGCCTCGATTCCGGGCTGCACCTGACCCAGACCTTGCGCCTGTGGCCCTCCTTGTGGTAGCATGTTGTGGGGCATTACTGGGCCGCCCCCCTGCTTGAGCATAACCCACGCGTAGTTCATTGGATTCATATTGATTCCACCAACTGTTCTGCCTCGATTGCCAAGCGAATCAAAGATGGGTCGCGCCATGTCTCAACAGCCTCCGCTGATACGCCCCAGTCTGCAAGCAGTTCATCACCTTTCGTGTCTGACCAATTATCCCATTTCACCAACTTTTCAAGTTGTCCACGGCGTTGTTTGGCGATGTCACCCTTGTGTGGTGTGGTGATATATTCCAATACCGATTTTGCTTGGTGCTTCTTCATACGGATGTGTGGCAGTACTCCATTCAACACCTTGCGAATGTCTGCCTTGGAGTAGAATTGCAACCGATGTTGTGACCTCTGTGAGTCTTTATAGACCTTCAAGTCCAACTGGAGAATGCCACAATCAAGCGTCTTGTGGAGTTGTTCACAGTGGGTACGGCCCCGGTCACCTGTCGCCACCAACCCCACACGAGGCTCACCACGCTTCGTGATTGTGATATAGCCGTCAGCATCAATGAACCCGGCTGCATATGCCCAAGGGTCCTTGATTATCACACCACCATCACTCTTGCACAACATCCACTCTCGTCGCTTGGTTCCCTTGATGATACCCACTTCCTCACCGTATATCTTCAACAGCGTTCCAAGTGACGAGGCAGACAGTCGCCGCACATTGTGGCCGATGTCGCTCAAGTTGGATACTATGGAGCGAGCATCCATCTGACCATGCTTTGCCAATTGTTCGGATGACAGATGCATCCACATGGCCTCCTGCTTGGTGAGGGAGTCAATGGTATGTAGACAGTTGTTCCACTGTTTCCTAGCCAGTTCCTTGTCATTCAATGCGGCGACCCACAACTCCTTTTGAACCGAGTCCCAGTCATCATCAAACTTGTTCAGTTCCTCCAGACGGTCGATAGCCGACTGCCACAGTGAACACGCCCGCAACAACGACACCCTGCGGTCTTCCCCGAACTTCTGCAGCGACTTCAGGTTGCGGTCACTCAATCCAAGGTTCCGTATCGTGTCCTCATGGCCGTCACACCATGACAGGTTATCGATGGTTTGCTCAACCTCAAACTGCTTCATCAGTCGAATGGCGTCAATCAGGTCGTCGATTTCATCCCTGTGGTTTTTGTGGATACGCCTCTTTCCCTTCAAGTCCTTGACCAAGTCCTCGGCATTCATGCCAAAATGCATGTCGAACCACCCAACCACAGACTTTTGTTGACTACCCAACAGGGGTTTATCTGGGAACTTCTTTGGTGCCTCCAATGGTGACAACTTCCCATCACCACTTGACGGTGTTTGTGGACTATCGGTGGCTGGTCCACCAGTAATGCCCTGACCGAGTTGTGGCGGTGCGCCCTTCAACAATGGATGGAGCGCCAACTGCTTGCAGATGTCGGTGAGGTCATCATCCATGTTCGTGGTACTGAATGGTGTATCATAGTCATCTCCAACCAAAATACTACCCCACATGCCATCACCTAATCCAATATAGTAGTAGGGAACAATTCATCCAAGTCAATAATCCTCTCCCTGAACTCAGTGGTCGCCCAGTGTCCGAGGGCAAGCGCAATCACCATATCATCATGTCGCCCGATACTCTCCAACTTTCCATGCTTGCTCATACCGAACAACAACAGTTCGGTCTTGAGTTCATTCATCATAGTTCTTGAGTAGTCATCCCCGATAGGCATACGGATGTGTTCTCGCTCAAACTTCAACACCAGACCCATGAGCAGTGACTCTCGCTTGGTCTTGGATGAGATGAATGTCTTGATTGGCAGGTCGGTGTTGGCGCGCAGTTCGGTGGCGAACACGCGTTGGAAGTGGTTGGCCTCCAATTCGATGACATCTGGTCTGAACCTTGCGTTCAGGCGTTGAATCTCCATTATTTGGGTTCGGAAGTCCATTGCCTTCCGACGAATTATGTGGACTATCTCAAGGATGTCAGGCTCCTCGGCTGGTCGTCGCAGCACCATCATCACCGTGTAGTCGGCTGAACGGTCCGATGATATGGCAGGGTCCCAGCCGATGAAGTACTGGTCGTCATCGGAGCCACCCTCCTTTGGTGCCAACTTCCGACCGAGCAGAACATGATTACGGGATTCACATGGGGTAATGATGGTCGATGGGAACAGGCTGGATGAGTCATCAATCGGTTCGCATAGATACTCACGAGTGAATGCAACGGCTGGCATATCCTTTCGTCGTATATCCAACGCATCCAAGTCCCACCGCTCCGGCCACAGCGCTTCTCCACGCTCGTTGATGGCTGGGTATGTTTCGACCAGATACCCATTTTTGCTCTCAAGTTCCGTGTACAGGTCAGTGGGTGTGAACGGCGTTCCGACAATCATCAGTTGTCCAGTATGGTGAACACAAGGCACGAGGACCTCATAGAACCATGATGCTACACGCTTCAGTTCCGTGTCCGTTGTTCCCCACAGGATGTCGTCACACAGGATTATGTGGGGGTGAGCACCACGAACACCACCCCCAACTGACTTGGCGGTGATGTTGCTGCCATTCGTGAACCCGAAGAAGGTCTTCGCCCAAGCATCCTTCTTCTTCATCTTGGAGAGGAACGGCACCCCATCTATCCACTCGTTGAGGTTCCTCATGTGACGAATGGACTGGTCGAGGCTGTGGCTGAACACCATTGCCTCCGTCTTTGGATGGAAGATTACTTTCCACAGCAGGTATGACATGAACAACACGGACTTGCCGTGGTCACGAGACGCCTTCACGCAATATCGGTTGTGGGCATCTAGATTAGTGACCCACTTCGCATGGTGAGTAGACAGTTGCCAACCGAGGATGTCCTCAAAGAAGAATCGGAAGTCACGCTTCGACATCTCAAAGTCGATTTCATCAATAACATCTTTGAGTTGGTCTTCCTGCAATCAATTCACCACGACCTCATGGCTGTTGTTGCATGTTTTGCTCTGCTGCTGTCGCACCGGCTTGTTGGCCAAACAGGTTAGGTGGCCCAGCGGGTTGTTGGCCCCATCCTTGACCTTGTTGCCAATTCGGTTGACCACCACCACCAGTGATTTGCCCTGCGACTGCCGGGTTCGCACCTGCCACCTGTCCTGTGGTGTCAGTGACGCCAACGGCTGGCATTGCATTGGTCGGAGATTGTCCGATGGATGCAACTGGTGATTGTGGTTGTCCTGCGGCTGCTGCATTTGCTTGCTGTTGTCCACCACCGGCTTGCCATGCTTGTTTGAATGGTGCTGCGATTGCACCACCAAGGCGCTTCAAACCGGCTCCTGCTTGACCGGCTAGATTCTGACCAGCATATGCGGCCTGACCAACTCCGCCAGCCACTCCACCACCCTGTTGGAAGTTCTGTGCCTGTTGCTGACCGAATTGCTTTGCTGCCTGACCTGCAGCCTGTACGCCTTGTTGTGCTAACTCAGCACCACCGCCGGGGCCACCAACGACTGGTTGATAGTTTGGATTGTTAGGGTCTTGTTTGGCTTTGTGTGATTGATACATTGATGCACCCAGACCGGCTAATGCTCCTGCGGGGCCAGCGGCCAAACCACCAGCACCAAATGCCCCAAAGTGTCGTAGACCACGACCCATTGCTGGCATTGCGCGTTCCTTGCCCCACTGCTTGGCTCGGTCCCAGAATCCGGGTTGTGACTGTGCTGCTGGGTGGGATTGTACATTACCACCTGCAGTGCCTTGACTTGCACCACCGCTTAGGCCACCGGCTCCTTCGCCGCCCTGCCCAAGACCGAGCATCTGCCCTGCTGGTTTCATCTGTGCTTTGCCATCCTCAAAACCGTAGGTTCCTGCGCCACCAACAGTTTGACCCGGAGCGGGTGCGCCGACCTGCTTCTCGATGAAGTCATAGACCTCGTGTGACTTGGTGAGTGTGTCACCCATCAACACATATGCCATCTCGTCATGGGTTGCATCCCACTTGTCCATCACTTGGATGATGGCAACCTCGTCATCCTCGTAGATTGCCCGAATCTTCATCTCCTTGATGATTGGATTGCGGTTCTCAACTGCCTCTCTATGTAGTGACCTCTCCTCGTACTTCCGAGGGTCATATTGCGACTTGACTATCTTCACTAGAGGCATCATACACCACCAAAGGCAACCTTCACTGTTCCTACCACAGTCGGGGGCAACTGATAAAGTTTAGCGATGTTCTGCCAGTCTCCCCTTGAAGCAGTAATGGAGTGGACATCATGCACAGTGATGTCTAGACGATTGGCCACTATCGACACATCATCATAGTTTGTGATATTGAGAGACTTCTTTGTCGGAAGCAGGTCCAACACCTGTGGGTCCTGCTTCGCATCAGCCAACTGAATGACCTCCATCGCCTTCAACAGACGATTTTCGACCTCAATGGCACCTTCTTGGTAGGTGAACAGGGGAGGTGGCCCGTCGGCTGGGGGTTGCACTGCTGGGGCGACCTGTCCATGCGTGGCGGCAATCACCGCATCTGATGGAACGGACTGCCACTCCCTTGGGAGCATTGGTTCGTTAATGGCAGCCTCTGGATGACCTGCCTCAAAGTCGATTGCGCGCAGTGCTCCCAAACCCTGTTCATCTTCGGCAATTCGATGTTCGGCAATCTGTTGGTACAATGCCCGAACCGCTTGGGCGTTTGCATATTCCTGACTCCCCTCTTGGATGACCTGCTTCCCCTCGCGGGTGGCATGTTCGTTCCACACTTGGTTCAGGTCGATGCCTGTCTCATGCGCACCAGCGATTGTGCCAAGGGCGTTTTGGGTCCACTCCATCGTTCCCTGACCATATCCCTGCCCCCGGAACGGGGATGACTGGCTGCGGTGCTTGCCGTGGATGTCGGAGTGTTCCCCGACACCCAGTTCCCACTTCGTCGGGTCTTGGGAATACTCTGAATATGCTGCCTGTAGTTCCTCCGGCGTCCCCTCCTTGTCCGACTTCCAACGACCATGACGCAACTTTCGGCCCGGATGCAGACCTGACTCCTGACCCAATATGTCCAAGAGCGGTATGTACTTGCCTTGGTCGGTCAACTTCTTGCCCGGTGTCATCACCGCGGATATGGGGGCAGCAGCCGCAGATGCCAACTGCGAGTCACTCATTCCCCATCCCAATGCCGAGTTGTACCATCGCATCATGTTCAACGCCTCTTTTGAGGGTCGTCCGCCTCGGGACAGGTCAGAGTGGAAGAACGCGTCAGGGTGGTGGCCGATGAGGAGTTCCGGGGCAATCTCACCATAGTGGGATACGCTGGCCTTGTCTGCCTCCTGCTTCGGTGTCAGGGTCCTTCGGCCCCTGCTCCCTTCGCCACTAGCCTCCCGACTCATCGTCGGGTTCATCAGGTTGGGTTCGACATACGGTTGGTGAACGAAGTTCATGGACATCCCACGACCAATCCACTCGTTCAGCACATCTTTGAGTTCGTTGTAGAACGGCAATGCACCGGACTCAGGGAACGGCCCACGCTCCGGCTCACCGAATGTCGTCCCGCTGTTCATGTAGAATGTGATTAGGTTGCCATCGGTGTCATAGGTAGGCATGTTCGCTGAGTCCATTACCTCGCCGGTTTCGGGGTCCTTCGGGTACGGGCCGACACGAACGCCACGCCATGCGGGGTCATTCGCAGGCGGGAGCGGCTTTCGTGCGCCACCACCAGCGTTGAATCGGGTGATAGCCTCATCGATTGCCGACATCGCGAGTTGCTTCATGTTGGAGTGTCCAGCAGGATGGAGACCTTCCAACGACTCTCCAGCAGTGTCTTGGTCGATTCCCTTCTCCTGCATGAACTGGACGATGCCATTGGCCGCCGCCTCGATTGGCCACAGCACCTGCCCTGCACCGAACTCATGCTCAAATCCGGGTATGCCACCCTTGGCTACATGCTGGCCATGTGACCCTGATGGGTGAAATGTCTGTGTCGAGTACTCCCCTGTTGCAGGGTCGACCTTCTTCGGGTCGAAGTTGATGTCGAACGGGTGATGGGTCGCCAGACCCTCGCCCCATTGCTCCGGGTGGTATGCGACAGGGTGAATCTCACCTGTCTCGGGGTCGGTGTAGTACACCCCCTTCGACTTGAGGATGATGGACTTGAGAATGATTTGTGCGAACAGGTCGGTCATGCATGGCCCCTCCGAGGGACCCCGCTGCCACTCATCAGCCCAGCAGGGTCAGCGCCCCAGTATCGTGGGTCGTCCTCAGGGTCGGTTTCAGTCGCACCCTCGTTGCGTGAGGTCTTCTGTGGACCATTGGCAGGAGCCGACACCAGACCATCGCTTCGGCTGCCGCCGCCGGGAATCCCCATGAGGCTCTTGCGGGACAGTTGGCTCATCAGATGCTTGAGTTCTTGAAGCAGACCACGCATCTCGCTCATGTCGATGTGGCCCAGTCCCGGCCCGAGTCGGCGCACATACGCCTTGACCAGCATCAGGTCGCCCACATCCATCAGGTCCTCAATGTCGCCCTTCCCCAATGGTGTCATTGCTAATGGTGACGCCATCGTAGGTGGGGCTAATGGTGATGTTGAGGCTCTACCCATCCCCTTTGGTCTTGGAGGGCCACGCGTTGCTCGTTGCGCACCCTCTCTAGCCAGTTGAGACTGACCGGGGGATAGACGCAGACGACCGGAACCTTGAGAGCCGGGGTATCCAATCTGCCCCAACTGCTCACGAGGGGCGTGGGGAGTGTATGGAACGAGGACACCTGCTCCACCCGCAGAACGGTAAGCAGACTGTCGGCCCAACCATGACAAGTACTTGCCGGGGTTTTCCAATCGGGCTGGTCGTGGTTTGCCATATAGTGAGCCAACACCCATGTGGTGGGGGCTGAGGGAGTATGGTTGTCGCATCATGCCGGTCTTGGACTTGGAGCGGATGCTACGACCGCCACGGCCCTTGATATTGCCGAACAGTCGTTGGTGGACTGCAGCGCGTCGTTTGGTAGATGCCCAAGGTGAACGACCACCGATAGGTCGTGGGAATGGTTTAGTTCGATGTCTCTTTCGTGCCTTTGCACCACCAAGTGAACGACCACCACGAGTTGCCCGGTCGATGGATTCCAGTGTTGTGGTGCCAACGGGGTCTCCCAGAACCTTGCGAATGTTGGTCCATGCCATCTCCATTGGCTCACTACGAGTCAGACCGAATGCGCCAGTGGCAGGGAACTGTGGTGGTATCTCACCCAATGCGGAGCCTGTGCCTGTTCGTGCGCCGGTAGCCAAGTCCAATGGTTCACCGGCACTACCAGACGGCCCTGTGAGGTCAGACAGTTCTGCCTGATGCTCCTGTGGTGTGGATTCAGCGAATGGTTCGGCATCTTGTTCTGGTTTGATGGTCTTGACCTTCAGGTGCTGCAGACCTGCCCATCGCTGCTCACGGTCCTCGCGGTCATTCTTCTTGGACTCCTTGTCCTTCTCATCATGGGATGGGTCATTGGGACCATACTTCTCTTCATCCCTGTCTGCCTCCATGAACTCATCAGACAATGAGCGAGGGTTGTATAGTCGGGTATCACTGCCAGTCGTCTGCAACTTCTTGATGGTCATACATCTGTCCGCCTCAAAAGTCTTGGCCTAGATGACCGGATTGCTTCAGTCTTGAGACGACATCATCAGGCGCAGGTAGCCCCATAGTTTGTCCGGGTCGTGAGATATTAGGAGTGTCAGGTGATGGCCCACCGGGGCTGCCTCCTTTCGCAGCACGACGGTCCAGTTCTGCTAGGATTGCCTCAACCATCTGCTTCAGTTCTGGTCCGGTGAATCGGAAGAAGTCCTGACTACCCATTGGTTCTGGTCCCACTCTTCCCCTTGGTATTGGAATCTCTGGCTTATCCTCGTCATATCCCTGCCCAGTACTGCTATATTCTGACGGTGGTGGCATATCTGGGTCATAGTCCTTTAACACAACCCAAGCCGTTTCAAATGCATTCATAGTCATCCGCTCAGTCCCTCCCATGCAGCACTAGTTCAAAAGTGGCTCGGACACGACTACCTAGATTGTGATAGAAGTTTCTGACCGAATCAGGGCCGGTGAATGGTCGTGCCATCTCATCAACCATTGAGTCAAATTGGTCTATCATCAATGCTAGTTGCTGTCTCCTTGGCCATGCTGTTATCGGGTCGTCATCCTCATAGACATCCAATAAGGCGTCGGCAATCATGTTGACGAACTCCTGTCGAGGTGCGGCCCATCCATCAGAACATTTTGTTATTCGCCCAAGGAAGTCGGCCCAAACCGATATTGCTGCTTGAACAGCATTGAAGAACTCCGGTATGTCTTCCATCTCCAATGCTCCATCATCCTGCAATAGATGTGCAGTCGGCATGTCGAGGCACATCAAATCTGCCACTGGTATCCCCACAAAGTTCATTATTCCTCCACCTCAATTATCTCCATTTCATCATGGGTGTTCATCAATGACTGACGAACACGACGCCATACATCTGGCGACTCCTTCGCTAGTTCCAACTTGATTATGTTGATTGTGTCAGCCTTCATGTTGGTGTCGCCAGCGATGCCGACCCGCTCCTGAACCTTAAGAATGTCCTTCACCGTCTCACGAACCTCCTTGCTAAGCCCAGTGAGGTTTCGCACATATTGTGGGTCATTACGGTCTGCATCGTCGAGCATCAATGACAACTCACCATTCAATCGTTCCGCGTTGGAACGGAGTTGTTCGACCTCCTGACCGGCGGCCAATGCCACGACCGGAGCCGCAGATGACTGTACTATCGGTTTGAAATGGTGTTTCATGTGATGATATACCGTCGTCTCAGGACAACCGATGTATTCGGCAATCTCCGGTGACGGCACACCCTCCAAGCAGTATCTGGATTCCAACTCCGCCCGTTCAACATGGGTACACACCGGGCATTGTGAGTTGGAGCCCATGTGGTACTCACCCATGTGATTGCGGAAGTGACGGTCTGAAGAGCCTTCGCGCCATCCCATCTTCTTGTCCATCTCCTTGGGTGTGACCATCCCGTTGAGCATGTCCTCCTCCAATGCGTCTCGCTCGTCACAGCCACAAAATCGACACGATTTCCGTGTGATGCGCTCCGCCATTGTGTTTCCCACAAGAAGATTCATCAAATGAACCTTGTGTGCCGGTAGACAATGGGACGATTACCTCGCGCACCGCGGCGCATCGCTGGGGTGCCAATCACCAAGGAGACCGGCAAGAACTTGGCCGGCGCTGCAATCGACATCGTTCTGGGTCGAAGCGTGGATGACAAGATTGCCAAGGAAAGATTGGAAAAATGTATGAAATGTGAGGTTTTTGATGGGAGTAGATGTGGTGCATGTGGTTGCTTCATGCGAAGTAAGGTCGGTTTGCCAACTGCATACTGCCCGTTGGGAAAATGGAATCGCTAGTATGACAACCGGCGATACACCCATCCGGCGAGAATGAAGAATGACATGACGATGCCCAATGTCCATGTTAAAGCCACCGGACCCATCTTGTATCCCTGTGATGCCAGCAATATGAATGAACCCAATAACAGTGAAATGACCTGAACCATAATCATGTCCACCATGACATTATGTGGTGTGTCATGCATATCTGCAACACCAGACACCAGCGTTCCAAAAATCCCACCGGCTTGTTTTGGCGCAGCGCTTCCTCCTTCAATCATCGTCTAATCACCTCATTCCTGCGGCTCCACGAGCCAATCCACCAAGGCCGCTACCGACCCTCTCCAATAATCCGGGGTCAGACAGGGCGGCATCGAGCGCACCTTGCATCATGGACTGTTGGCTAAGCGTCAACAACTGTTGCTGCTCCATGATGGACTGTTGCAATGATTGGTTGCATGATGCCTGAAGCGCTGTCAGGTCATTAGTCACATTCTCCGGTGAAAGCGTTTGATATTGGCTGGGGAGCGATGCAATGTCAATCACGAGGTTCCCCTCCTTGTCCTCAACAAACTTGGCGTTGCGAAAGAACTCGACGAATGACAGATTGACAAGGTTGGCAAATACGCTGATGATTAGTTGCAGATTGGGACCAGCCATCCATCGGTCGACCGGACGACTAGTCTGCAGTAGCATCGCGACGATTTCAAGTTCCGATGGAGGTGCAACTGGTTGCTGTGCATATTGTGAGTTGATTCCTGCGCCACTCATCATACCTGCCATCATCGGATTCGGTTGTTGCGGCTGCGTACCCCATTGGGCTTGGAACTGTGGGTGACCCATATACCCATTCGGTTGTTGCCCAATTGACTGTTGGGCGAATGGATTCGCCTCGGGTTGAGGAGGTTGTTGACTAAAGGGCCATACCATGCGTCTCACTCCTCCGATACCTACCCAGTTCATCACACTTGCGAAGGCACTTCAGGTGCCGTAAATGCCTGTTCCCGTTCAATTGAATCGTCCAACAAGCCTTGTAATCCGATTCCCACCGTGGCTTGGGTGGCTGGAGATATTGTGGTATTGGATGTAGCATGGAGAATCGGACTGTTGTGACCCAACTGTTGGAACTGCCTCATGTCAAACACCATTATCGTCAGGTCGTTCATACCAGTCTCCTTGTTTTTGAAGTGTGTGATTGGCACACCATCCTTGCGAGCCATGCGGAAGAACTCCTCGTACTTCACCAACTTGTCCGGCGTGTTGTCCGGTTTCCTGACTACGCTAATTGGAATGGATACCGTGGACACGCCACGCTTCAACTTGTCCTTCAATGTCGACTTGCCACCCTCGCTCTCCTGTTCCTCCTCGGCCTCCCACTTGCAGAGCAGGTGATACAGATGCAGGTGCTCAGGACAATATGTCCCATTGAGGGTGTTGCCACTGGTCACACCCTCACGAGCGAGGAATGCGCGTGGCTGTTCGGTCACCGGGTCCATGAAGTACAGGTCCCAAAGGGACTTTCCGGTATCCTCATCACGAATCTCGTCATAGATGTTCCCGACGGTTCGCAACAGGTTCTCGACATTGCATCCATCCACTACGCACTGTGCTGTGTTCTTGGAGTATCGGTACTTGCCTCCGAACCACCACCTGCGAGGCGACATGGCATGGCGCTTCATCGGCTTCAACAGACGGTATGCCTGTTTGATGTCCTGCCGTCGCCGCTTGTGTGGCTTCGCATGGCGTGACGGGTAGAAGTTGACCTTCGGAACCTCGATGTGTGGTGTCTCCTCCGCAGCAGCATACATGGCACCTTGCGCCTGTGCCGCGCTTTGTAGTTGCTGAACAGACATATTTGTCTGTGCCGACAACCTCATCAGTTCTGCCTCACTGCTCATTGCAAGCGGCGCATTGTATCTCTGTTGCCCGAACATGTCAATCACTCATTCAACATCAGGAACATCGTGCGTTCCACATTCCAACCGATTCGAGTTGACATCATCGATACCCTGCATATAATCCCTGCCTTCTGTAGCCTTATCATTCCTGCCCTGAATGGGTCGAATATCTTGTGTTCCCGCAGCCGTTGCTGCTGCCATAGAACATCGGCCTCGGGGTCCCACCATCGGTCTGCCTTGTTCGCCACCAACCAAATAAACTTCGGAGCATACCTCTTTCCCTTGAATCTGGTGCGCAGTCGACGGTATCGGTACTGGCGGTTGATGATTGTGTCCACCAGATACTCAAAACCGGCCACCGCCTCCAACGCAGCGACCCCCCCGTTCTTGGAGCGGTCATCGTACATGTAGACGATTCCCTCGACCTGCCTATCCACCATGTCATCAATCCACAGCGACCAGAAGTCCCGTTCACCACCGATGTCCGATGAATGCACGACACGCTTCTCACCTTCGTACCTAACGCGCTTTCGTGTTGCGTTTGGAAGAACATGACCATCACCTATCAACCTCTTCAGATGCCGTGTGCGTTCATCCTCCGGTATCTCCTCCATCTCACCCGGCGTCGTCATGTATCGGTCGAGCGTGGTTTTGCCCACCTGTGTAGCACCATAGATTCCGATTCGGCGCGGCTTCCAATAGTTCCATATCTGCTGCCCGAAAAGAACAGCACCCAATAGAACTGAACCTTCCATTGCCACACTTTGTCTCCCCCTTCAGAACAAACTTATGATGTAGTCGAGGGCGTATAGCAGCGTGTTTTCCCACAGACTCTCATGAATGTAGTACTCCGCACCAGATGTGATGAGGATTGCTGTGCATGAAAAGAACACCACCTTTACCCAACCCCATGTCCTTTCATACACACGGTCCACTTGATTCGCCATATGCAGTTGGCGTAGGGTGCCTTCGACTGCATCATCGCTCGGCGTCTTGAAAATCAGCCCCACTATTGTGCCTCCTTCTTCTTCTTCTGCTTTGAGCCATCTTCCTTCTCTTCATTCTGCGTCAGGTCTGTACCCAATGAGATAGGCTTGTCGCTATTCGACTTGTGTTGTGGTGGGGGGTTGAAGTCCTCCACAGGTTCTTGGAACGGCATAGCCGCCAACGCTTGGTTTTGAAGGCCACCCACCATCTGCATGTATGCCTCCGGGTTCTCGTCCAACAGACGGATTTGCCTGTCCAACGCTATCTGCCTCGCCCGCAACTCCTGTTGCAACTGCGCATCTTGGAACTGAGTGTTCATGCTTTGAATCTGACGGTCACGGATACGCTGTGACTTTGTCCATTGTGCCTTCGTGTCCATCCCTTCCTGCAACAGCAACTTGTAGAAGAAGAACGACATCCCCTGTAATGTGAATGCCCCCATCGCATATGTCATCGCATTCGTGTAGGTGTTGCCATCCACCCGCAGCCATAGGCGCGCGTCGAAGACAGCGATGGAGCATCCCACCAGAATCGACACGAATCCGATGAACCCCATGATTCTCAAAACATCTTCATTGACCCTGTGTTCACTCCCCATAACCTCGCCTCTCCAATGGGTCGGTGACAAAGGAACCCAATAAACTGTTCCCCGGAGGTAGTATTGATAGTATCAGGTATCATCCTTACTCAATACTATGTTTGTAATGAGTCAGGATGATACATGGGAATATCGATACAATAGGTGGGTCGAGGTAGGGGGGAGAGACCGTGAAGGAACCCCACCCCAACCCGTTGAACAACGGGAAGCGGGGTATTTTATTCAACCGCGTCGTGATTGGTCATCAGGCCCCGGTGTGTCGTCTTGCACATTGCGCCTGACTCCGACCGTGTTGGCATGTGCCTCCGACAGTTGGCTCGGTCGCCCACCTAACACGCTCAACGGCTGTTTGACCCCAACCCTCGGGAACGGGTTGAATGGCCTGTCTCTGCGCTGTAGCGGTGGAGTCGTATCCCTCAACCCCTCCCGTTGGGCGACCTCGATTGGCTGCCGGCCTTCTGGGAACGCCTGAGCCAACGCCTCATCGACGGGTGAACCGGGAGGCGTCTCACGCAAACCCGGTCTATCCACACCCGGCGGTTGCGGTGGTCTCATCGACGCCTGTTCGCGCACCCAAGGTGGGATTTCAGGAGCGCCGGGAATATCTGCTGTTTGAACACCACGCATTTGTTGTGGTACTCCTTCCATCCCTTCATGGGTCGGAATGGCAGTCATTCGACCACCAGCGCCTTCACCAGCAGGTATTCGTCGCCTCATAGCCCTGAATGTAGCAGGAGAATAAGGCCTATCCTTTGGGCCACCAGACGCACGAAGGGCCGCTGCGTGTTCGTCACGGATGCCCTGCTGCAACTCTTGGAGCCTTTGTGCCTCCAACACCCTCTCAGTGTTCAGCAAGCCCCTCTCTGGGACAGGTGGTGGTGGAGCCGCTGGCCCACCACCTTGTAGCGCTTGATGATATGCTCTAGAACCTCTTTGGGGATGCGGGCCTTCTCTGCCGCCGCCGCCAAGACGAGGAGGAACCTCGCCAAATGATGCTGCTTCCAACTCACGAGGGCTGAGTTCCTTCATTATCAATTCCCATATCTCCGGGGATAGTGAAGGGGTAGTGCTTTTGCGCACTGCGACTAGGGCCATCACTACTTCGGATACCGAGGCAGGTTATGAGGCTTATCGCCAAGTTCATGAGATGAGACGCCATCGGGTGGAGCGTCAGGTGTCACCATGACCCAACTAGTCGGTGTTGTGCTCAAGAGAGCAACGAGTCCGCTGGCGTTGGAGCACAAACACAGATACGATACGAAGTACGAGCAAACCCCCCGCCGTGTCAAGTATCGAGAAGAACTCAACAGGGAGAGGAGAAGGAGAGGCATTTACAGTCATGGTGGCCCTGACATCTCACACACTAGTCAACACACACTAGTATTGGAGAATCCCCATGCGAATCGCGCTCGACACTTTGCCGGTCATACATTGAAGCCGATTGAGAAGGCGTGGAATCTCCTTGCCAACTCTGCATCATCTGACAACCCACGGCTATGCCGAGAACCAGTTCCATCCACATGACAATCATGAGTAGACCTCCATAGGCTCCAACCTTTTAATGAAACTGAGTACAGACTTCAAGTTGTCAGTACTCACCCCACAGTCGATGCCCTCATCCTCGCACCATGCCACCAAGTCCTCCGTCGCTAGGTTGTGACCGGAGCCGAGAGTCAACGGACAACCACCTAGACCCCCGATGCTGGAGTCGAACTGCCGGACACCGTAGTCCCATGCCGTCTCGATGTTCCTCAACATCTGGTGTCTGTCACCATCTCCATAGTGGAGGTGTAGTGCGATATTCGCATTCATCGACTCGGTCAGCATGAGAGCGCTCTCAACCAGTTCTGGAGTGGCCTTTCCCACAGTATCACACAACACGATTGTGCCTCCCAAGAGGTCTGCCTGTTGCAATGAGTATGAGAGGTCATTGTCTGATATAGACCCCATAAACGGACAACCGAATGCACAGGAGATGTAGACTCGTACATTCTCACGCGGTACTCCCTTCAACATGTCCCAGTAGTGGTCAATCACCTCACTCTGGACTCGACCGAGGTTGCGATGATTGAACTCATCTGATGGAGAGAAGAATATGTTGAAGTGCGTGACACCAACCTGTTTTGCTCGTATCAACCCATGTTGGTTGGGAATCAACACTCCAAACTGACCATCAATGTGGGAGATGTTGGCGAACACGAGGTCTGAATCTGCCATCGTGGGCATGACTCGGGGGTTGACGAATGACCCGACTTCGATATTGGTCAGACCAGCATCATACAGGAGTTGAATCAACTCAATCTTCTGTGCGGTGGGGATGATGAAATCAAGTCCTTGTAGACCGTCTCTTGGCCCAACCTCATATATCGTGAGCCCATCAACCACGCATCACGCTAGATTGGTGTAGAAATTAAACCAGTAGGTGTGGCTGGTTACACTGGATTGCCTTTGTTGTCGACCACTTCGTATCCTTCGGGGAACTTGTCACCGATTATCCTTCCACTGGGATATGAGAACCACATCCCGCCTCGTTCAAATGCCTGTGTCTCTGCTTCCATAGTCTGTCCTCCTGTCTGCCCAAACAAGTCTGGTGGACCAGCAGTCACTCCCACGACGCTCGGGCTATGCTGCTGCTCCTGCTGCCGGTTCCAATCACGAATGATGGAAGCAATCTGGTCACTGTTGTTCTCACGCAACTGTTGGAGTTCTGCCCGCGCAGCATCATCATCCATCTGTGCGGCCTCATACAAATTAATCACACGAAACACAAAGGCGTCCCAATCATTCGGTGGGCCTTGACTTCCACCAGCCATGAACTTGATGACCGCCCATGCCTCGTCGAACGGTTGTAATATATTCATGAATACAACTTCCCTTTAAGCATCTGAAATGCAATATCCATTGGTTCACCTGTAGTGAATCCCGTTGACTCATTCCAAGGCAGACCTGTGAATGTCCCCTGCGTCCTCAATGAGGGTCGCTCAGATATGCCATGCGTCCTCAGTATCCTGTCAAGGGTCTCCGGGTCATCTGCAAACATCGTCTGTAGCCAATTCCACTCCTCGGGCGATATCTGGCCTTGGTAGATGTCCAACTCGTTGATGTCCGGCACAACATGGGGTGAAGCCTCCTGCTCCCTCTTCCAGTCTTGGTGTTCCTCGCCCCCCGCTCTGATGTGAGTTTGTTGACGCAAGTCATCGTCGTCGTCAACCTCAAATCTGTGCTCCACATCGCCAAACTCACCCCTCAGTGCCGCGGCGACATCATCCGGTACCTCAGTCGGTCCACCTCTGGTCGACCCCGTACCAATGGAGATGTCGCGCTTCCTGTTGGTCAACCAATCCGGTGCCAAGTGTCCGCCAAGAGCGACATCCGGCAACGAAGGCAGACCTTGCTCGGCCAAATCGACATCCTCCTGCGTCCTCAATGAGCCGGGATGATGCATCGGCTCCTTCAGACCCATGTGATATGGTGCTTTCGCAGCATCGAGCCAGTCTTTCAAGTCCTTCTGTCTCTCATTACGCAACCAAGACGACGGACCAGCACCGGGGGAATCTCCGTGGAGTTGGCCTGAATACCACCTTTCCCGTTCCCAATCTGCCCATCTCTTTTTTGCCGCGCTTTCAGCCTGATTCCTGTATCGATTGATGAATGATGTGTTCTCTCTCATTTTTTCCCGATGCAAGCGCCGCTGGTCCTCCGCCTCGCGCGCCGCCCTCGCCTTCGCCTCCCTTCGATGTCTACCCTGTAAATCACTCCGGCTTGCCGGCTTGGAATGCCCACTCGGTCTTGTGATTGGCGGTGTCTCCTGACCCCTGATGCGGCGAATCTGACCGTAGTCCTTGGGTATGGGCTGCTTCTCTCCAGTGCCTATCCTCGCCCGACCGACGCCGGACGCACCATATGAGTCATCCCAGTAACTGGTTTCGTGTAGTGGGAGTTTCTCCTTGCCCGTCTTCCCCTTGCGCTTATTGGATGCAATGTCCATCTGGTCCTCGATGTCCTCGATGTCCTCGTCGGTCACCCGCTTCAGGATGGCCCATGCCGCCTCGATTGGACTGATGGACTTGCCGAACAAGGATGGTGGACCGTCATCCTTCCCACCACGACCACCACGAGCCACCTTCGGCCTTTTATCCTCCACCTCAGTCTCGGGCTCATCCTCCGGCTCCTCGGTCGTGTCGATACCCAATGCCTCCTGCAACTCTTTGTACCTCGCGTCCCATGCCTCCTGTGCCGCAGTCGCCTGTCGCTTCCAGTGCGGTGCCACAAACTCTGCGGGGTCATTCGGCCTAACACCGAGTTCCTTGTCCACAATCTCCCTAATTCGGGTGTTGACCTGTTGGAGTTCGCTCCGTGGCTCTGGGATGTTCGGAGGGGTCTCGCCGCTCTCCGTCCTCATCGTCACCCCACCGGCAGTGCTCTTGTTCGCGTTGTACACCTTGAACGGATTGTCAGCCGCTTGGTGGGTATAGTTCATGTGAAGTGGCTTGCCACTGTCCATAGCGTGTCGTATGTGCTTGTCTATCCCACCAGAGTCATCGGTTGCGTCGTGTGGGTCCGGCAACGCCAAGAAGTGGGTCGCCTCGTCTGCGAATCCGACGCCCCTTTTCCACTTCGGAACCGAGTGGGGAATGTCGCGCTGACCTGCCCACAACTCCGCGAACAACGGCACACCGGGGCGCTCCAGACTCATCACATGGCTGGGCATCCCATTCTCATCGACCCACTCATCCATCTTGGAGTCGAATAAATCCCTGTCGCGGAACTTCTCACCGCCAAGGACCGCGAGAGTTGACCCCTCGTCCTCCTCAATGAGGGGCGGAGGGCCATCTTCCTTCAGGATGTCAAACCAGCGCATCGTATTCTCCTAGGCCTATGTAGTTAATGGTATTTTCACTGGTATCCGGTTATGAACGAGGGTTGGTATCCACCGCCCTGCTGACCCTCGCACTGCTCCCATTCCTGTAGAATCCGTTGCGCCGTATTATTCATATCCATCACTATTTGAGAAACTTCATGACCTGAAAAATCAGGTATCGTTTCAGGATTACTCATGAACTGCAATCGCTCTCTTAATTCTTCACATGACGCATGTTGGTATTCTAAAATCGCATTTGTGGCTCTTTCATTATGTTGATTCCACGACCCGGCGTCGAGGGCCGGCCTTGCCATTCTACGAAAACTCGCTGATAGAGCATCAATTGTTTGTTCTCGTGCAGCCTCACAACAATCATCCCCTTCCCCTTGTGTTTGGTCGGTGTATTGGTCGGTCGAGGGGTCGTACTGATAGTCCATCGTGAACTCATCATACTCGGGAATGTGCTCCGGTCGGAACTGCGGCTGTGGCTGCTTGATGACATCCCACGCCTTGTCGAATGGGGAAGACATAGGAATCACTCGTTCATTACAGAGGCCCCGCCACCATCTGGCTTCCCAGTGGTCGGAGGTGATGCTGGTGCGCCACCCTGTCCCAAGTCGCATCTGGGGCAGTACAACTGGTCGAGTTCGTCTAGTTTCATCGACCCGCCGCACCTCTCGCAGTGTGGCAGACCATGCTCCTTGAGAACTGCCCACGCACTATCCATCGGCATATTGCTCATCCTACCGCACCACTACTTGGCTTATTGATGATTTGGTGTTTGAGGAGTTGGAACGCGATGTCCATTGATTCTCCCATCCTCACTATCTGTTCTGGTGAAATATCGTGTGGAATAATGTATGCGGAAGCATGGTCAATACCATCTGGTTCTTCATGCACTCCATAAAAATCATTTCCATAATCATCTGGGTGAGATAGGTTATGGCGACCTCGTATGCCTACAACTCGTGATGGTGTATCTCGGTTGTGCGTCATCTCATTAGCCCAATCTTCTGCTTGTTCTCGTGCAAAATCCAGACCTGTAGGTGTATGACCCATCCATGCATAAATCCCTTTTTTTGGCGGGTTATCTCTAATCTGTCCGATGCCTTCTAGATGAGTTTTAATCGGAGTACCAGTCAAACCTTCATGGGATATCTTCTTGTGCTGCTCATCGGATAATGCACGATAGCCTGTCACTGGGCCATGTGATGATGGGAAGTCCTCGTGGTACTCACCGAGTTCCGTCTGGCGACCGGCCTTGAGCAGCCGCATAGCAATGTCCATAGGTTCACCTGTCTCGACTGTCTCGATTGGATGCCGCTGACCCGCAAAGGATATTCCACGCGTCGGTCGAGCGGTCTTTCCTCTAGGAACCCCCATTAGGGAGCCTACTGCGGGGGTAGCGTACCCCGGATGCTCATGCCGCACCCTGCTCCCGGCTGGAACCTCCCCTCCCCACTTCACGCTCTTGTTCTTCCCATACTTTTGCCTTGGAAGTCGGACGCCCGCTTCAAGGTCGCGGAGGGCTTCATCCCGTTCGCGGAGGACGGAGAGTTCGTGTGCCACCACAGGGTCGTCAACATCAAATGTGTCACTAGCGCCGGGGATGGCGGGACGCCCCGGAACGAAAGTCATATTGCGCATAACTTGCTCCGCGCGCCTTTCAATTCTATCTGACTCCTTCTGCCTCCGCTCATCGTATGACTCCTGAGACTCATCTTCAGGCTCAAGAATCGCCATATCACCTGTGGTCGGGTCGAATTGTCGGGTACTCCTGTGGCTCTGGCCAACATGGGTTTTGCTAGATTGCTGAGGGTCGCGTGGTGGTGTCCTCACTGGCAACTCACCGCCCATCTGCGGACGGAGGCTGCCCCATTTGTCCGGGGAGTCCCAGTTGTAGTCGAGGCGGTATTGATGGTGTTGGGCCGTTAGGTCTTCTAAATCAGGTGGATTTATGTCATCATCATCCCACAATATATTTATGTCATCATCATCCCAATCCTCACTAGGGAGGTCATCAGTGCCTTCATGATGTACTCCGGGGAGTCCCTTCAACCTCTCCTGAAGCATTTCATGGCTCCGTTGTGAATACTTGTTGCGTTGCCCTATGCTCTGCAATTCCCCACGATGGCCGAGTATGCTCATGAGGAGGCGCTGGTACAGGCCCTGACCCCGGTAGGGTCTCTCTATACTGGCCTGACCGATGCGAAAAACTGTGTCTTTGGGGTTATCCGCGTCGTAGTATTCACTTCCAGACCAGTCGCTGACATCACCTATAGCCTTGTCGCCATGCATCAGGGTGTACTCACCATACGGACTACCCCCACCCGGCGCTTGCACCCACAAGTCTGCGGGGTTGGGGGATTCGACAGGCGACTCGGGGCGGGGT
>Ga0114906_1000351_pt1 | contig 26735 bp, 13 predicted proteins | sample MalvirDeepMed_M9_FD_89687 | JGI IMG/M metagenome (GOLD analysis project Ga0114906, IMG submission 89687) | Marine viral communities from the Global Malaspina Expedition - Malaspina viral metaG DeepMed_M9 | ecosystem: Environmental > Aquatic > Marine > Oceanic | place: Mediterranean Sea...
GATATAGATGGTACTATATATGATGGTGAAATCTTTAGAACTGTGACAGAATGGGGAAAGGAGGAACTGATATTGTGCCTAAAGAACGAGAACACAGACGCGCCATTTTAATAAGGTGTAGACACTGTGATAAAATAACCACTATGGACTGGGAAAGGACCACTGCTGATGAATTTAATGTCACTATGGCATCGGATTCGGGCCAAAATGGTACCTTAACGGACGTTTCTCCAATAAATGGACCTACACCCTTACATAAAATAACAGAGGCCTTAAAACGCCTCGAAAAGGAGTTTGGTTATGGCAAAAAATGCTAAAAGTAGTAAAGCTAAAGGTAGGCGATTACAGAACTATGTACGAGATATGCTTAGAGAGGTATATTGTAATAGTCTGCAGGATGATGATATTAAAAGTCAAACAATGGGTATGACTGGCGAAGATATAGTATTATCACCTGCGGGGAGAGAACGTCTACCTTATAGCTTTGAATGTAAGAACGTAGAAAGGCTACAGATGTGGCAAGCTATAGATCAGTGCGAAGCAAATAAGCCTGATTGTACTGCCCCTGCTGTAGTATTTAAGAAAAACCAAAGAGAAGCATGGGTTGCTATACCATTTCTGGTATTCTGTGACTTATTACAAATAGAAGAGGACATAAGATGATAAAAAAAGTAATTGATCCTGGTAAACAAATAGCCAAGATCATGCGTAGAGATGCAGAACTGATAGATGACTGTGAGAATGTAGACAATATGTTACGACAATTATCTGAAACTAACACTAAAATACATATGATCCTTCAAGGATTAAAGGGGAATATAAACTAATGCCTATACCACAACACTGTATAGAGTGTGATAGGGTGGCCGTTGTCTTAGATGACACGGTCCCCTATTGCCCTAGTTGCTATAAAAAAGCCAAAAGTGATGAAGATTTACTTGTGGATGTAACTAAGAGATCTTAAAGCAGCATTATCAATCTTTTTCTTACGTTTCTTGCTCTCTCTTTTCTTAGTACCGGTAATCTTTGCTAAAAGAGATGTAAACTTATCATGGGCTTTGCGTTCTTCATAGCTCGTATATAAACCAGATTCCACAAGTAATGCCTGCATTGTATTATTATTGACAAAAGAAGGCCATGTTTGACCATATATTCTTGCTCCTTGTATATTTAACAATCTCATTAAGCGATAGTTCCTATCAGCGCCCTTAACGGTCGTTGGGTTACCCTCTGAAAAAGAAGACATCATCCATTTGTTTTCCTCATCTATATTAATCCATTGCATAAGCCTAGCAAATTCCATAAGTGTGCTAAATGTTATTCCAAGATTTGTCATAGCTCCCATACCGTATGTAGCCTTCTCAATGGCTTGACGACCTTCCTTGGTAGAAGCATCTGCTGTCAGTAGAGTAAGATTATTTTTTATAAACTCTAAATCATCTGACTGCATTATATTGTTTATACCAAGTCCAGTTATGCTTGTCAGCATTGAGGACAGTCCGACACCTATACCCATACGATAAAATTTTGCTGCAGCTTGATTGCTAAATTGAGACATGTCCCCAGTTTTAACACCAGCTTTAAGAGCTCTATATCCATGTCTAGCAGCTTTCTGCCTCCAATTCATAAGCTCAAACATATAGTGCTTAAACTGCCCTACAACTTTACCAGGCTTTGTAGTTAAGATATGTGCTTTATTTACTTCTGAATAGTCAAATTGGGAGGCATTAACAGCATCATTAGCCTCTCTACCTGCTTGATTTATAGCCCATTTGTCTATAGCATCAGCTTGTTGCTTAGGTGTAAGCTTCTTCCAAGATTCAGAGTTAATATTCCTTCCCATCTGTTCTACTTGATACCATTCTGGCATCTGCTTCAAATTTCTATGTGATATACCAAAAGCAGACCTAAATACTTGAGGTCTTAATGCATTTTCGGCCATTTGATGAAGGGCTGATCCAGCAACCGCTGTTTTTTCTATAAATCTAGTCAACTTTTGACCTGCCGTATCTGGAGATAATGTGACTCCAATCACTTTACCAGCATTATCCTTAACCTCAACAAGTCCAGATGGAAGCATACCTTCTTCTACAGATCCTTTAGTGCTTGCAGCAGACATAGGACTCCTACTATATGCACCGATTAAATCCTTGAGTTCAGCAGAATCTCTATGCCATAATAAGCCATATTTTTCCAGCTCTCTCATTATCTCTCCCTCTAAATGTGCATTTTTAGATATCCAGGACTTAGCAGCTTTATCGGCATAATAACCATGCTCCATCCACGATAAAAACTGGCCACCTACTCGATTTCTAAAAGCAGTTCTACCAGAAAATGCCATAGCCCTATTGAAGCCCATTGCAGTTGCAAGTCTTGTTAATGTCATTCCAAAAGTTTTTCCTCCTCCTCTAGTCCCACCAATGAAAGATTTCTCTGCTACTCCTTCTAATAATTGTATACCCTGATCTATTATTCTATCTACTTCCACCTGATCTGTAGTACCTTTTGCAAAATCTTTAGACTTGAGAAGCGCTCCCATGCTATCCATTAAAATATTTTCTGTAGCACGCTTATGGTTATAATTGGACACATCATGTATATATCTAGCTATAAAAAAGAAGGGATTTCTAGAGTAATACTCTTCATTAAGTGCACCTCTTTTTTTAGCTCTATCTGGAGTGCCATTATGTTCCCAGAAGTTCATTATTTCAGAAAATCTCATCTCTGGTGTATCTTTAGTGTTTTGATACATGTAGTCATTAACCTCACCCAAATGTTCATGTATCCTAAGTAGATGGTGTGGCATATAGCCAAGTTTATGCTCCAAACTATAAGATAGCTCTTCAGTAAGGCCTAAATCTCGTACATCCTGTCCATTTAGATCATATTCACGTCCAGTTACGTCCTTTTTCTTTTCGTTTACCTCTAAATCTATGATCATATTCTTAAGTTTCTCTAAATAGGCATGTAACCCTCTTTTACCTCCTTCTTGAGCATCTATCTTCTTTGCAACTTCCATCTCCATCCTAAGACCATTAATAGTAACCTTTAATAGGTCCTTTCTAATTTCACTCCAAGCATTGCGAACTTCCTGAGCGTTAGATTTCATATCTGCGCTCCAGTATGTGCCATCAGCCCTCTTTAGCTGGTCAATAGGCATTCCCTCCATAACATCTCTTAAGCCTAGATAGAGATCTCCCGCAGCCGTCCTTCCTTTTACACCTTTTAGAGTGCCTAGAAACTCAACAATTTGCTTTTCTACCTTATTAGCAGTAGCCTGATCTGGGGCTGACTGAAGTGCTGCTTCTAACTTTAAAAGTGCAGTAGTATCCACTCCAAACTCTTTAGCAATCTTCTTTACTCCACCACGTATTACCTCTAATGATGCTTCATTTGTCTGATTATGTCTACGCTGAAATGCAACTACTTCCTTTATTTTCTTGGCAGTTTCTCTACCTTCGGGTAAGAATTGAAGCTTTTCTTCTAACACCTTAAAGTTAACGTATGCAGAATTGCCAAACCCCTTACGTATATTCTTCTCCCAAACTTTCATATGGTCATTAAATACACTTACATCACCAGGAGTAATCATATGAATATTGATATCTTTATTTGTAGCTTCCATAAATCTGTCGGTAAAGACCTCAAAATTATCCTTCCAACCCATAGTTTGCATGACTTCACTATTTTTAAATCTTCTGGAAGCCTTAGAAAGCTCTGCCATAGAACTGTCTATTGTCTCGTGATCAACAAGTGTTGGTGGATTTTTACACTTCAGCCAATTGTTTATTTTCATCCTATACTCCAAAGATAGTTATTTCTTGTTATAGTATCCAGTGATCCTTTCTTAGAGGTCACTATGGTATGCGTTTTGGCTATATATACGCTGCTATCAGAGATATAAATAACTTTTTGACCTGTAAGCCGACCTAAGGTCCTTTTAGCGCTTTGCATGTTGTTTTTACTACTTACGTATACCATTGTGCCATCAGACCAAGTATTAAAGACAGAGAAGTCTTTGCGTCTTGCCATTTTACGTTTAATTCTAGGATCGCTAGACTGATAGCAAAAGCTTTTCAAAATATACCTATAGGGTAGGGCACCTTTTTATTTACAATCTCAAAGATCGCTATATATAAGGATTTGTTTTCGTTATTTTCGATTTCTATTTTTGACATCCTTGTCTATACCTTTCAAGTATTCTTTTAAGTCCTGCATCATGGGTTTCAGCCTTAGCAGGAGATTCACCGTAGTTACCAAAGTGTCTCTTCTGAGAAAAACTATACATGCCAAAGATCTCTCCCATAGGCACACCGGATCTGGTGTTTTCAGATATAATTTTGCCAAGTTTATGCATATCTTGAGGACTAATAAGCTTACCTTGGCCTATAAAATCACTTATAATACCCAATGCTTCAACATGGGCTACAGGATCCTTGCCATTCCCCTTATATATATCTACATTAGGCTGAACATCTTTCATATTCCTTTGCTTATACCAATCCTGTCCTTGTATCCCTAGATCTAATACAACCTCCATTTCTGGTTTTGATAATGCTAGATGTGATAATGCAGTCCTACTGGCTATCTCTTTCATTAACTTTGATGCTTCCTGTGAAGTCATAGTATTCTGTTGTGAGAATTTTTCTCCAGTACCAACACCCATAAGATAACCTTCTACAACCTTACTTTCAATAGCATTTTCATAATATTTATTGTCATTGATACGTGTACCATCAGGGCTTTTCTGCTGCACTATAACGTCTCTATTGATAGATGGTGCCAACATTTGCCATATAATTCCCTTTCTCATAAGCTCTGAGTCAACACCGCTCCTATAATGCCCATTTAATATTCTATGGAGCTCTCCTTGAGCCCTTATTGAGTACTCTCCAGGTGTTATTCTTTTTGCCTTTAAATCATCTTTATGTATTTGAAGTTTTTCCCTAAAGATCTTCATAGCTCCAGATAGTACCGCTTGTTGTCCACTATCTATTGTAATTCTACCATTTGCTGTGTCTATAAATGGCAGATCATTAAATGCAAGAGATCTAGATTTAAGATAAGTTTGTTCTTTCACATCAGCAAGCTCAAACCTCTTCCCAGACTGTATCAACATATCTGTCTTATATATATTTTGCTTGTTAGACTGACCTACCCTTATCACTTCCTTAATTTTTCCCTCCTTACTCCAGACAACTATAGGAGCAGTCCTTGCAACAAAGGCTTCTTTCTTCACTGTTTCCTTTGGAGACCAAGATGGTTTCTGATTATCTTTATGGTATTCTGCACCCATTCTTATTTCGGCATCAGCTATTAGTTCTTCATAAAATAGTATCTTCTTCTCAAGGTCCTTAAGCTTTTTAGCATTTACTTCGCGTGGCTCTGCTGTATAATATTCTTGTGTGTCCTTTAAGTTTGCTAACCTTCTAGTAGCACTCATATACTTTGCATAGTCATGATCCTTTTGAACATGATTCCATAACCTGTTGCTATGTACGCTAAGTACATCATATGTGTCAGCTTCTACGCCCTTCTCATTAACACTAAGCAACCCCTTCTCTGCCTTTAATAAAATACTATTAGTAAGGCTGAGTCCATCACTATTACGAGCGCTTTCTGCCTCATTCCTAATTTCAAAGAGTTGTTTCATAGCCCTGTCAAATGGATTTTGACTAGTCTTTGTAATATATTCCCTAAGAGACTTCATACCTATAGATAAATCAATTGACTCTCGACGGTCTCCGGCTTTGTCCTTTCCAGATATCCATAACTCCTGATTCTTGCCATAAGCACCTATTTCAAACATAAAATCCGACCAACCATTGGCTATATCATCTAGCTTAAGTCCTCCCAATGCTTCAGGATCAATTGACTCACCCCTATTATGTCTTAGGTATTTTTTAATCGGAGAAAGTATATTATACTTTATTATATCTCTGACTGCAGGATCTTCAAGAACGCCTTTCGACTCAATGCCATTCTTGTCAATTGTTACTACTTCAAATAGCCCATTAAATCTAAGCATCTGACCAGAGTCATCTATTGGCTTTTTAGAGCCAAGCATCAAGTCGTCAATAACCTCTGAAAGGACATCAGTATTCATAGTCTTCTTATAACTATCTATAAATAGCTTAACCCAATGCGTTATCTGGTCAACAGACTTATAGTATGCTGAATCTGTTTTTGCCCTTATTTCATATGTTTTATTTCCTACGGTATGTTTAGCAATTGTACCATTGTTAGGAAAGGCATTAAGGATATAGCTTGCGACATTATGAAGCTTGACAAACTGGCCTCTTGCTAACTCAACATTTTCATGATTTAGTAGCCAAGATCTTAGACTGGCATTGAGATTGTCAGTTTTACTCATGTCTACATTAAGCTTAGCAACAATCTCATCAGCCCATGTATATGAATCCATTGATGTTTTTAGACCGCCATTAGCAGCAGCATGTTTGAATACATCTTTAGGAGCTGACTGATAAGAACTGGACTTATCAAAATCATGGTCAGCATCTTGTGTCCTTAAAACATCAATAATATTTGCAGCTGATGCATTTCCATCCCCACTATCCCTTACATCTTTAACCTTAGTAAGTAAAAAGTCATTCATGCTATTCCTAGGCTGTCTACTTTGTGCGTTAACTATGTCCCATTTTAATTCACTTTTAGTGCTGCCCTCTGGGCCTAGCGACTTCAATACATCCCTATAGGTATGTTCTGGACCTATTCCATCCATGATAGTATTATAATCCTTAGCTATGCCCTCTAAAATACCGACAGCTATCATATCTTTAGTTTTAGCGTTACTGGCTTGAGAATCACCACGACCTCTATATGCTAGGTCTATAGCATTTTCACCATCAATAAACCATCCATCTACAATATACTTAAGCTCCTTACCATCTGGAAGTACAACTATGTCAGCCTCCTTTATAGACATGTTACTCTTTGGATCTGCATATCTTACACGTGTTGCTAGTGTTGACCCTACATGTTGTAGATGATTATCAGGAGTTGAGACATTAAACTTTTTATATATACTGCTCATGTCAAAATCCGATGCTACATATCCACCTATTATTCTTTGACTACCGCCAGTCCTTACAGGCAAATCCATTTCCCCTATTTTAGTCATAACGTCTGGCATCATAGCATTGTAAGAGGAGTTTGGAACTGAATTGGTAGCTATTTTACCTCCCTCAAAAAAGAACTTAAACAATCTGTCAAAGGCTACATCCTGCAAGTGTGGCTGTAGAATTAGGCCACTCTCTTGTAACATAACTTCATATGGTAGTCTATCATATTGCGCATCACCAACATCACGACCCCTCATCAAGAGCTGTTCTAATACATGCGCTGCTGCATACTCGCTATTCCTTGATGAAATCAACAGATCTTTAAACTGCTGGATACGTTCATGAGAATTCATCCATTCCTCTATGCCTATACTGTGTGGAAAATGTACTCCAGTATTTGATCCTACCGTACCTAAATGCTCCCTACTTATATTATTTGTTACATGAGTATCATATGGAAGATCTAAATATGAACCATCTTTATTACCTTGAATGATACGTTCTTTAACTATTTCACCTATGCTATTACCTTGATGCATTGATGGCTCAGTCATTCTTGAGATAACTTCTCCGGTCTTATTTTCTCTATACTTATTAATCTTGTTACCACTTTTAAAGACAACTCCATCCATTCCTTCTGACTCAAGGTACCCAGCTATCTCTTTATCAAAAAACATAGCAGTTTTATTATAGAATACAACCATTCTACCATTATTATCAACAGATACATGCACTCCCTTAGGCTTTAATGCACCTATTTTAGACATATTAATATTCCCATCTATAAACCACTCTGGTCTAGCACCCATTTTTGCAAGCTCAATATTAAATGCTTTCCGAGTTAAGAAGGTTGCTGAATTAACAGATGAGACATCCTTATCAATCTCTGAAATCATTTCTGCTTTCTCAGCCTCAGTTATAATTCCGTCTTTAACATATCTATCATAGACTCTTTCGGCTATATTCCTTACGGTTAAAGTACCAGCTTCATCATTTATAGGTATATATCTTTGTCGCTTCGTAGTAATATCACCATCTGGTGCTATAGATTTTAACAGATTGTTCATATCTGCAAATATATTACTATGTATAGCCCCTCTTTCATATGAATGTAATAAGAAGTCATAATAGTCTTGAGTTAACATTTTACCCTTATCTAGATGTGTCATCTTACGTCGCTTTATAGCATCTAACGACTGTGAATAATCCATAGTGGCAGAAGTCTCAAGAACTATGTGTGGCATATTCAAAACTGACCAAGTATAATTTAATGCATCCTTCAACTGGTCAACTGTCATATCAGATGTGAACTTCTTTGATAACTCTGCAAGTCTAGCATTGCCCTCAGCACTAGTTCCCTCTAGTATTTTAGCAAGCTCCAAATACATTGTCCCACCTTCTTTATAGGCATCCTGTATTTTAATCTTAGTTTCGGATATAGGATAAAGAGCACTTACTTCTCCAAATACTACTCTCATAAGCTTTCTTTTTTGGTGCATCTCTATTTCAACACCTTCAGCCTGTGCCAATACTAAGCTTTCATTCCTAATATTATCTATACCCAATCCACTTTCCATATTAGCATCAATAGATGCTTCTTTATCCCTGTTTAAAGGGGCTTTGCGATTGACACCTAGTGCGTCCGTTGTGATAATATCCTTGCCGAACTTGTAATAATCATTATTCAAGTCCAACTTATTGTTTATGCCATCAAGGCCCAATCTATCACTTGGCATTACAAATGCTTCTCCAAGCTCGCCTAGTTCATTCTTTAACTGAATAGTTTTAATCTTCTTTCTAAAGACTCTATTGCCTATCATCTGTATAGAATCAGTAATAAGATCGGCTTGATTTACTTTTAAACCTGCTCCAATAGCAGACTGATTGGCCAATACTATTAGGTTGTCAAAGGATTTCATTACTTCAACTACACCACCCCCACCAGGATTATGATATGCTTCATACGCATTGGCCATAACTTTCTCTATTAAATGTGGATACATAGCGTACTTGGTTTGAAACTTTTGTGGGGAAATATTTATTTCCATAGAATGCTGCTTATCTGGCAGGTTCTTGCTTTCTGAATTGATTTCACGCTGGATAATCTCACGCTGGTTTTCTATATTAACTTGACCCGTTTGTATACGAGACATATTTGCCGCTTCCATAGCAAGTTGCGCAACCTTTTGAGTGTAAGCCGTTGTTATATTCCCCTCAACAGATGCATCTATATTGAGAAACTGTTCAACATTCTTTAACATGTTGGAAAAGTTATTATGCTGCCCTTCGACTGCAAGCAGCCAAGGCATATTATTTTCAAGTCTAGCAGTATCAAAGCTGTTTTGCAATGAATTAAGAGAGTTAAAAAAGTCTAGAAGTTTTGGCTTTAACAGATTGATGACGTTTACATCAACAGTTCCTGCGTCAAGATGTGTATTCATTATCTCGTCCAACCTACTTATTCCATCTCTGGCAGATTGCAATTTCTCAGGCGCATCTAATAAATTCTCAACCTTTCCTAGATCAGAGAAGGTCTTAGCCTTACTAAGGAACTGTATTAAACCATCTACCCCATAAGACTTGATAATTTTTTGTGCATTCTCAGCGTTGGCAGAAAACTTAACAATGCCGCCTGTAGCTTTAAGGCTTCCTTGCATACTTTCATACCATTGCATTGCGGGCATGAGCTCTGCAGCCTGATCGGGAGAAAGGTGTGGTTTTAGAGCTTTAAATAAAGTAATTGACTCTGGTAGTACTACACCCCTTTCAGATGTTCTAGCAAACTTGCCTCCAGGCTCAATATGCGCAGTACCTTCTGATCCAGATTTTTCTACTATGGAACCATTGATAAGATATGTCATCCCAGCCATAATAGAGGAACTATTTGTAGCATCTTCTATCTGCATCCTTTTCATAAACTCGCCAGTCATAGAATTAAGGAGCTCACTATAAGATTTGTTATTGGTTAGAATGTCTCCAAAAACACCACCTTCACGATAGGTTTCTACTTCATTTGTATCTTTATTAACTCTTTCTACTGCTGGTCCAAACAAATTGTCAAGCTTTGAGTTAACTTCTGATATGGTAATAGGTTCAGGTACACCTTCCTGATACTTCCCATTAATCCTGCTATATAATTCTCTTAATTTATTATAAGTAGACACAACATTTTGCTGCGTGTTTGGGTTTTGACCATCAGTCATAATAAACTTAACTGGCCTGTCTAGCTTTAAAGCTTCTATATTTTTATCAACTTCATTTCTTACTCTTTCAGATAATGTATTATAGGTGGAAGACTCTTGTCCAGAGGGAGCTAAGACAGAAAGAAAATTATTCCTTTGTTCCGCATCCTTTATCTGTCTATACATATAACGCATATCTGGATTTGTCATAATATCAGGATCAAAACCATATTCCGCACCCCTGCTAACATCGATTCCAGACTGCTCATTAAGGTTTACAACTGCTGCATTTAGGCCCTCCAGCAATGATTTGTGCTGGCTATTATTTAATAGTGTCACTTCCTTCCTGGTATCTAAAGTAACTAAGCCATCCTTTATACCTTCTTGAACCTGATAGTTAAATGCTTCAACTGCTTGCATTAATGCCACTCTTTTTGGGCCTGGTGGCATCTTATGTATAACCTTATCTATGTTAACTGAGGGCATAGTAATCTTATTTGTATGCTCATCTATGGTATACTTAAAACCTAAAGTATCCATAGTATTAGCTAGAAACTTAACAATAGGGTCAATATACTTCTGTGCAGCAATACTTAATGTCTTCCCTTCAACAGTATCAATCCAAGCATCAATATTATTCTTGTGAGAGCCTACATTAGGGGCTTTGCTAATTGACTCTACAATTTCAAACGCCTCTTCTGGTGTGACATCACGGAATGCTTCATTTTTATGTGGACCAAGATGTTCAAATGCTAGCAATATCTTCAATGCATTCTGCAGCTGCTGTTCTTTATGTGGAGTCATCTCTTCTCCCATGCTTTTGATCTTGTCCCTATATGCTGACTCAATATCTTTAGCACCTGGTATGGTTTTTACATCTTCAGTATAATAATCTTTAACTATTTCCTTGATATATCTCCATTCTCCAGTTTCTTCCATTGCAGATCTCAATATGGATTGAGGTATACTCTCTCTATTTTGAGGCATATCAACAGGCATACCCATATAGGTCATGGCTGCATGCATAGCCTTTGCTCTCTTTGGGGTGGCGCTATATGATTCTGGCTTCTGAGTAGTCTGCCATATATGTTCTCCACCCCAGCCTAACTTTCGACCCTTTTTAAATATCTGACCTTTCTTTGCAAAGTACATACCTGTCATGACATGTGTTGCAAACTCTTTAGGGTCTCCAATGTCTCCCTTAGTATGTATTAAATGTGGCAACTGCATTAACATAGATCCTGCTATCATCCTTGGAAGCGAGCCTATAAAATCTTTACCTATTTCACTGCCTATATATGGTAGCCATTCTTTTGCAAACTGCTTTCGCGTCTGGAATAATATACTCTTGGCCTGATCTCCAGTTAATGTATTTATCCAGGTAGGAGTATTCATAGCTTCATGTTTTACAAAGTTCCTAAGGCTAATTCCGCCATGAACCATCGCAGCATCTTCCATCAGTCTTACTCTAGATATTGCCTCACCATCACTTAACTTGCCTATCCGCTTTAAAGATCGACCCATATTTTTTAAACCATTCCACAATTCTTTACTGGGGGGAGTCGCTCTACCACCCCTAACAAAATGAGCTGGAGCTATCGCTGCAAATCCTAACCCAGCATTCCTAGCATCCCTTAAGAACCCTGCTATACCTTCTTTATTCTTCCATAGCCCTGGATGCATCTTGGATTCTTTATCATCTATTTCTAACCCTAAAGCATTGGCAGTTGCGAATGTTAGATTGCCCATAGCTTCATTACCAGTGTGGTATATCAAGCCAGTAGTAAAATTGCTAGCTGCTGCAACTGCTAACTGCCTTTTACGTGGGCCCAATTTATTTATAAGTGGCATGTTAGAAAGTATCCTATGGATATCACCTGGGTCATGTTTGATCATTATTTCCAACATTTCACTAGCAAGCTCATTTCTTTCAAGTTCACTTAACTCAGGGGCAAACTTCTTAATACTATCTCGCATACCTGCTGTGGCATCGTCTAATGCCTTAACATTGTTACCTATAATTTGCTTAAATCTCTTTCTAAATAGGGGATTCTTACTGCTAAAGCCAAGCAATTCATCAGATTCCCTAACTATACCATGGAAGGCATCATCACCCAGGTTGGCTACAGTCTGCTGCATTTGTGCAGCTCCCTTTTTGGTGGCATATTTTGCTGCAAGCTTCTCACTAATAGAAGCTGTTCTTCTAGCTTTACCTGTAGCAGTAAGTCCTCTGCTTGCCCTAGTTAGAAATGAAAGTCCTTTCATCCATCCAGTAATTGGGACCATCATACCAAGACCGGAGCCTACAATATATCCAGCATTTCCAGCAAATGTATCTTCTTCCCAAGGCCTATATCTTCCTGACTCATCTGTCCCAAAAATAAAAGGCTGAGAACCTCCAACACGAAAGCCTCCACCTGGGGTTAATGGAATACCACTTTTCCTTAGTGCCTTCCCAGGCTCGGTAAGAGTGGCGACATCTAAAACTCCAAATGATGCTGATTCTTGAAACCCCCAAGCAGCTTCACCCATAAAATCTAATAGTTGGTCTACTGCACCGGCAGTATCTTTATACCTTGTAACTCCACTACCAAGCTCCTCTAAACGTCTTAGTCTATTTGCTATAGAATTTTCACCCTCCATTGAGGGATCATCACTGGAAGTTGTAGCATTAGTCTCTGTATTGACAGGAGTTAATAATCCATCCTCTTCTTGTAATAGCTTTTCTAAATCCATTAAGCTAAGACTTTTAGCGTCAGCCATTTAAAAACCCCTCCTCATTTGTACTGCATTAAAGAGTGCAGCAGTTCTTATTTTATCATCTTCGTCTTCCATTTCCTCAACAGATGCTATATTTTCATTGAATACATCCAACACAGAAGACTCATCCTTCTTTGACCCATTGTATGATCCGCTATTTATCGTTTTAATAAGTTCTAACATGTCCTGTGTAGTAGGGTCTAATAGTATTTGAAGGTCTTCTCCCGCTAATCCTAGGTCCTGTGCTTTGCCAACATTCTCTTCTATGAGCTTTGCATACTTAATTACTCTAACATCACTATAAGCCTGTTCTCCCAATAGGTTTTTCAACTTCTTGGCAGCTGCTTGTATCTTTTCCTTAGTGACGATATTATCTCTAATAATCTTACCATCTGCATCTCTAGTTTCTATACCTAAATTTTTAGACAGCTGAATAAAGAATCCATCCATTCTAACCTGCCTATCTTTTGTATACTTCTCTTTAGCCTCATCTGAGGAAAAGGTTTTCTTAGAGGCTGGGGGATAGGATACTAAAAACTGTGTAAATGCTTGGACTACCTCAACGGTAGGAGCTATAACTCTATTAATAAAATACTCTGGTGCAGGATTGGATCCAGTAGCAGCCCCATACGCCTCAAGGTATACCTCAGGTCCAACCAGGTCAAATAGAGGATTAGTAAGGCCGATAGCATCATATCCATCTGCCATCATCTGTACTGAATCATTTACAAAGTCATCATTTGACATTACACTAGATATATAATCATTAGCAGTTTTAGCATCCTCAGTTAGGGCAGCTACCTCTGGGAATAGAGTTAATGTTTCCCTATCTGTTTGTATATCCATTAAGATTTTGGTTTGGTCTAGGTTATGTTCTTCGTGACCTAGTCTAGCCGCATCAAGTTTCTGCTGTGTTTGCTTAGCATTCTTTTCAGCTAAAGCTAGGTTTAAGTCCTGTAGTTCTTTCGGTCCTGGTAGGCTCTTGTCTAATGCGAGTTGCTGATTAGAGCTAAGGTCATTAACATTAGCCTTAACTTTATATTCAGCAATAGCATCTTGATAGTCACCTAGATCCCATTGCTCTGGATCATCACCACCTTCCCATTTCACATGCTTATCTATAAATTGTAGTGCATTATTTATGTCGAGTAGCTCTTGTTTCCCTTTTCGTATATTACTATATAGAGATGTTTGCTGCTTGGCCTGTGAGCTAATAACATCACCCAGTTCTTTATTTTTCTTTCCACTTTTCTGATGAAAATCAGTAAATCCTGAAGTAGGATTATCAGGTATAACTCCGGTTCTTTCTGTGATAGCAGCATTCACTGTTTCTAGTTCTTTCTCCATAATCTTGATATCGTTCATCTGTATCTGAAAGACGCTTTTATCGTACTCAAGTTTTCTTTCCTTGTCAAGCTGGGCTCTCTTAAAATCCATAGCATCACGCTCAAGCAATGCAGTTGTTTTTATATTTTGTACACTAGCTTTATGTTCTAGCAATTGTCCAGACAAGGTTAATAAAGCCGCTATTCCTTCTTCTTCCATTATATATCCTCTGTTAAAATAATTGTATCACCTGAAAAGCATCTCGGAACTATATATTGATTCTCTCCTGACGCATTATCCATATTCCCAGGCCCCATTACTTGCTGCAACTTAGCATCCCCAGATGCTCCAGACCATACTTTTTGAATACTTGCCATAGGATCTATTGTTACAGTATTATCTGCATTGGAACCTGGATTGGAGAATGTATCAGTTGTCGTAGTCTCCCCAGTGTCATTCTTAACAGTGCCAGCAAAATTACCCATAGCATACTTTTTGCTCAACATGTCAGTAGCAGTTTGCACTCCATTTGCAGACTTTAGGTCGTAAGAAGACGTTACAGCAACTGTACCTGCACCAGAAGACAACATGCTATCTACGTTACCAGTATATTTACTCTGAGAAATAGCAGGAGTATATGCTGTAGCTTCATCTTGAGCACTGCCATCTTTAACTCTTGAAGCAGAATTCTTTCTCTGTTTGCCTTTTAAAAAGCCTACAGTACCTTTATAGGTATCATTCATAGATAGGGTTTGTTTATTTAGGGCACTGACTACACTATTTGTCTGGTCACTCATAGCGCTTTCCATATCTAGCGCAGCTTGTTTAACTGCATCTCTAAAATCTGATTGAGCCTTGTCATCTTCAAAAGTTCTAGCCTCCAATGCTTTTTCTGCTGAGTCTTGTGCTTCCTGTTGGGCCTCTGCCGTAGCCCCACCAAGATTCACATCCATATCCATTTGCAATCTTTCATTTCCACTAACCATACCACTAGCTTCTTTAGCTTGATTTACAGATCTTTGAGCTTCTCTAAATGTTTCTCCAGCACTTTTAAGGTTTACTGTCTTGGCAGTCCTTATATCATCCTGTGTTGTAAGCAGGGTCTGGGCATTAGCTGCTAATGAATCTGCTAAATCTTTTTGAAAGCCAGTATTTCCTTCTGAAGAACCATCAAGGCTTGGTGATGTTAAGCCAACGGAGTCCTTAAATGCACGCGCTGCTTCAAATTGACTCCCTAGTGCAGTGCCTACACTATCTGGAACTGTTGCATTAAAGGTGTCTGCTGCATTGTTAATCTCTGTTCTAGACGCTCCAACATCACTACCAGCATACTTATCTCTGCCTATATAGCTCCCACTTTTACCATTGTGGACAAGTATACCATTAGCAAAGTAATTATGCTGTCCTTCAACCTCCATATTGTATACTGTTATCGATTCTTCAATGCGCTTTAAACTTTTAACTGGGACAGTATGTCCAGACTGATTGAGAAGCTTATCACCCTTTTTTAAGTCCCTAACTCTTATCCATTCCCCCTCAACATAATAGGGATGCATTTCGGTAACCTTAGTTTTACCATTAAGTATATAATAATGATCACTAATATGCTCCCATATTTCTGATACATTGGAAAATGAAAAAACTTTATCTTCAGTATTGTAAACCTTGACTCTATCCCCTACAACTATATCCTTTATCTGTTTAGACATATCTATCTCCAACATCTTTAAATTTCTTTTTATAATCCCTGCCTATAGTACTACCTCTCTTACCCTCTGCAATCATACTTCCCACCTGTCCTCCGGCAGAGGCTATACTTCCCACGGAGCCAGCTTTGAGCATACTAAGTCCAATAGGAGTTATGTATGCACTGGCAGCCTGCCCAACGCCTGGGACAAGGTTTGCCAATAACCCAACTGCAGTTACAACTCCACCTACTATAGAAACACCGCCAGAAACTTGCTTCGCCTTACCAAAGGCTTCACCCATTTCATTGCCTGCGCTACCTGCTGCACCTGCTTCCTCTCCTCCAGATGCAATATCTAATCCACCAGTTACAACACTTGCTGGTATTGATAAGGCTGCCTTTGCAACCTCCTTAGCGGCCTGTTTAGAGGCCTGTTTTGCAACTACATTAGTTATATCATCTGCACCTTTTTTTGCTAATATATCTCCTATCATTTCACCTGTTTTTTCGGTAGCCTTTTTTTCTATTCTCTTAGTGGCTACTTTACTTCCTGTATCCTTGAGAATATTAGCACTAGACTCTATTTTTTCTTCTTTAGTCTTTTCTTCATTGACAACATCAGATACTCCAGATATTAGCTCTTTACTATTTTTAACTCCACTTATAATTTGTGAAGCCTTAGTATTTTGAGTGATCTTATCTGTAATATCTTTCATACTTTTCTTATTAGTTTTTTCCTCTGGATTATATATAGCACCAACTTCTTCATTGATGCTTTCCTCGGTTGATTTCAAGGTGGCATCTTCTGGGACAACACCTAGTTCAGCTAGATCGTCACGACTTTCTACATCTTCAGCTCCTATCTCATTACCTCTGAACTGATCTGACTCTACAGGTACATTAGGGTCAGAATATTTACCAGTCCCTTCCTTCCTATCAATCTTCTCCATCCTATCCCTATACTGTTGAGCTGGATTATCTCTGTAGGTTTCAGCACCCTTTTCCATATCCTCTATGATGGATTTCATATTAGCATCATGTTCCATTGTCTTGTTTAACGCTTCCACTTCTTCACCAGCAGCAATTGATTCACGAGTAAGTTCATGAGGTAGTTTATATGACTCATCTAATGCTTCTATTGGAGATGAGCCTGTCTTTCCACCTGGGATCAGCCTTTGTAGCTTAGCTTGAAATCCTGGAAGATTATACTTTGGATCCTTGCCAACACTAATATCTTCATCAAAGAATTCATCCTCCGATTCTACTGGAACAATAGGAGCTTTAGGTACTGGACCTCTACCAGGTATAAACTCTACATCATCTCCAAACTTTTCATAGAATTCATCACCCTTTTTCTTTGCTGTGAGCGCTTTATTTCTGCTATAATTAGGGTAGTCACCAGAACCATCTATGCTGGTATTCATAGGATCAACAGATTGCACTTCTTCATCACCAAATTCAAAGTTCTTAAGGCTAGCCGCTACCTCGTCAGAAGCTGCAGCACGATCCCCACCATAAGCTTCATCAGCAAGTTGGATCTTTTGTTCGTGTTGAATGTTAATTGTCTCTTCATCATCAGGATCATAAGTAGAAGTAGCAAGATCAGCCTTTCTTACAGGAGCACTAGTTTCAAAAGCATTCTTTCCTTGACCAAAGTTAGCCCCAACTCCAATGTCTCCATCACCTGCACCATCTACTAGATTGGTTTTAGGACTAAATGTATTAACTCCTCCCTGACTTTCTGTATACATAATGTTCTCATATTTTTCCCCAGACAAAGGATCAGCTGGATCCAGGCCCTTACTTGTTAGTAGAGCTTCTTGATCAATCCTCATCCTGTTCAGCATAGCATAAGAAGGTTGATAGCCAGAGGTGGCAAGGTTAGGGTCCCTAACTGGAGTACTAGTCTGAAATGCATTACCTGCTGTCTGCCCAAAGTTAGATTTAACTCCTACACCTCCATACTGTCTATGTTGAACTAAATCATCATACATCCCTGGAGTAAGGCCCGAACCTTCCAAGGAACTATAATCCATTGTAGGATCAGAACCACCTATTGAAGGCATCTGATCAATTTTAGATATTCTAGAGCGCTCTCCTTGAAACTTATCCATGTACTCCTTAGCAGCAGTAGAGCCATAGAGTGTTGCCATCTGATCTTCTTGAGTAAGATCCATTGTAGCTTGGCCTTTTACTTGCTTTATAACTTCTGGATTTTGCTCTACATAATCCCCTGTTACATTTTTATATAAGTTTCCAACTCCCTGGTTAAACTTTTCCTTTAAAGTATTTGCACCTGTAGATCTTGTATCTGAATATAGGTTAGTACCTTCCTTAATGTTCCCTACATCATTTTTTGCCTGAATGCCCAATAAAGCTTCAGACTCAAGGACATTTGCCTCACGCTTTTTTACTAATGATTTTCCAACAATAGCAGCAGCTTGCAGCGCATTTGAGTCCTGTTGTGTTTGATATGCCTCTGCACCTCTATCTCTACGCTCTCTAAATCGCCTACTGTCAGAGAGTCTTTGTTTTGTTCCTGAGTATCTACTCATTATATTTACTCCTTATACCGTCAGAGAATTTAACACTGTTATAGTTGCCATGCAAGTTAAATTTTTGCCTCTAATGATCATACTTTTAATAACCTATTGCCCATACATTAATAACACTGTTTCCCATCTCATTGAGCCTGTCAAAGCTAAATCCAGTTTTTGTTAAACCTGAAACCTTTCCAGCATAACTGCATTGAACACCAAAACATTGATTAGGAAAATCTATCATACCTATATCAGTAAAATCAATAGATTGTGATTGGTCTGAAGTTGAGCTGAACCATCCAAACTGAAAGATAAATTTACCTATCTTAGTATATCCTCCTTGACCAGCAGTTTGACCACTTGATGCCCAATCTTTAGACTCAAAATCACAATCATCTGCTATTGTGGTATGGAGATGTGTAGGGAAAGTAGACCCACCTATCCAAGCATCGGTATGCGCTGAGGTTCCAATAAGTATGCGGTTGCTGCCAGATAACTCATTCCCACTATGACCAATTATTATAGTATTAGACGGATTTGTAAAAAACCTACCAGCACCTACACCAATCTGTACATTGCCAGTTCCAGAGCCACCACTATTAAATCCTCCAATAGCTATATTGTCTGTTCCGCTAAATGAGTCACCCCACGATCCACTCAGTCCTATTGAGATATTTCCAGCAGAAAAGCTTGCCTTTGACATTTTAATTTCTCCTGCAACAGAGAGGGTGTTTGAATCCCATTGAATGTAGCTTGTAGCATTCCCCACTCCAAGTGTACCATCGCCACCTAAAAAGAAGCCCTGATTGGAGCTATTATAAGAAGACTTAGAACCGCTATATATTTTTGCAGCACTATTAGTTAAGTTTAATCCACCACCACTTATAGTTAATAGACTACTACTAATGTTATTTTGTGTATTATTAGTATTATAATTGGTCACATCAGCATTATTAGCAGGAGCATTGGCAGTTCCCGAGACATCAGACCAGTTAGTATTTGTATTAAGCGTATTCGTAGTATTTAACGTTGTACCACCTATACTAACATCACCACTAAATGTACCAGTAGTAAAGTCTACAGACCCAGCTGAAGATATTTTAATAGTGGCATTCGAATAGCTTCCACCAGAACCCCACCACATATTACCGTTTGTATCTACGTGCCAACTATTGGCATCTGTACCACCTATATTTAATGAGAGTCCATTAATCTGGCTTGCTGTTAATGTACCAGTATAAATACCACTACCGTCTATATATGTCCCTTGAGTTGTAACGGTGGTATCTAGGGTATTAAGATTGGTTTGTACATCACTTGCCGAACCTGCCGTATCATAAGGCACAGTTCCAGATGTAGTAACATTATTCCATGAAATACTACCACCATCCATAGTGATGTTACCCTTTATATCAAGTGTGCTACCATTCCACTTTAAGTATTGTGTCGCACCTTTAAGACTTAGCTTATAGTCACTACCATGATATCCAAAAAATATACCAGTACCATCATAGTCTATACCAGTAGTCCTAATGCTTCCACCTGTACTGAGCTGTATCCCACCGCTTGTAATTGTTGTTCCACTCTCAAGGTTACTTTCAGTGTTATTTGTAGTGTAATCAGTTGCGTCAGCATCTGTATAGCTTTCAGGAATGGAGTCGCCAGAGTATGATCCTCCTGATGCGACATGTATAACACCAGATACAGTCAGTGTATTGCTTACCCATTTAAGATAATTGCCGTCATAGCTTCCTATATATAGTTCTGCTCCATCTGTAGCACTGCCTTTAACTAGGAAACCCTTATCCGAACTACCCCAAGTCCCATCTATAAGACTGGTACCAACAGCAATATATGGTTGCTCTGCAGATAGTCCAGGTTCTAGTTTAATTGTTTCAGAACTATCTTTAAATAGTCTAAGTGGGAGGTTGTGTAATTCTGCAGAACTTTCACTTAAAAGTAGATAACTGTCAGTTGTAGCACTCCCATCTCCAGCAAAAAGTCCATATTCTGTGCTACCAGATGGATGTACACCTTTGAGATTTCCAAGCCTAGCATTTACAGTAAATGCATTTGGTGTACCAGGGCCAGTCCCTGTAGCGCCATCAGTCCATGTAACTATTTGTGCGTATGGAGAGTTCGCAGCATTTTCACCATCTATAGCATTTACTTCATAATAACCATTGCCATCTGTACCATAGTCTAAGATTAGAGATCCAGCTTTGATAACTGTATTTTGACTTATTGCACCACCATTACCACTAGAAGCTCTAGTAAATGTCCATTTTTGAGTTTTATCCTCATAGGTGGTACCATCACCATCTGTATACCCAGTTACCACTCCCCAGCAATCATAAATAGTTAATTCACCCCCAGAGCGATCAAAGGTTCTAAGCCTTACATGATCATTAGCTTCAAAGACCGCCATATTTTCAGCACTTGGCAAGTCTTCAACAATCAGGTCTGCAGTTCCATCATTATCTGGAGCAGTAAAGTCAACTGCAAGTATGGCTACACTTTTTGATATTATCTGACCACCAGCTAATGCCTGTTCTAAATCTGCAATAAAAGCCTTTGCATGTAACTCGTCTGTGTATAAATATCTAAAATCAGCACCGCCCAGATAGTCTATTTGCCAACCTTTTACTTGGGATTGTGCACCATCAGTCTTAATAGTCGTACCATACCCTGGGTCAACATTGTTGTCAACGTTCAATATTATAGCATGAGCAGTTTCATGGTCTGGATTTATATATAAGTCACCTGAAGTGTTACTCCCAGCTTCAAAGTCTACAAATACACTGCCATCAGTCCTTGTTAACCTTAACTGTGGGTTTGCAGCATCTGAAACATCTAGCTTTCTATCTGGCCCAGAAGTCCCAATGCCGACATAGCCATCGTTAAATAGAAAATGGTTATATGGTTGAGATGTACTGTCTACGGTCTTAAAATCAATACCTCCAAGTCCTGAATTACCAGCTTCGAGTATAGAATTTGCACCTGCAGCCCCTACATATCTTATACCGCCTTCATTAGCGTTGCCAGCAACATCAAGAGCCCTATCCGGTGTGGCAGTATTAATACCTACACGATCAATATATCCTACCCTATCTACATATAGTGAGGTATTTACTGTGATACCCTGATTAAAATGCCAAGTATCATCATCATTGTCCCATAGAATAGTCTTATTAGCAGTTCCAAGAAGTATGATTCCACCACCATCAGCAGTTAGGTCTGTAGGGGTTCCAACATTGCCTAAGTTTATATTTGTATCAGTTACAGTTAGGTCGGAGCTATTAATAGTAGTTGTTCCACCATCAACAGTAAAAGTCCCATTGATCGTTGTATTGCCAGTAACGTCTAGGGTTCCTAGGATAGATGTATTTTGTTGCCCATCAAAGCTGATGGCAGCACTCCCACCACTATCATTAATATCATTTCCCTCAACTTTCAGGTCGCCACTAATTTCTAGACCAGCATCAATATCTACTGTACCAGTTGAAGGGTTTGATATAATATTACTATTCCCAAGCGTTAGACTACCTTTTATAGTTATACTATCTGGAAGTCCTATTGTAAACTTTTGCCATCCAGCCTGTGTTTCTGTTAAATCAACGGTTGTTTCATTGGCAACACCAACAAGTTGAAGTAAACCTCCACCTTGTTTTAAATAGACATCCTTAGTATCAGTATCTGAATCTCTAACCTGAAATCTTTGGGCACCTTGCTTAAGGTAGGTATAATCAATACTTTCAGCAGGCATAACTAGGTCATCAGCATCTCCAGCAAAGGTAAATTCACTATTTACAGTTAATGTTTTTGCGATAAGTTGGGAATATTCTTGAACACCCATACTCCTAACCTCTACTACTTGCTGATCCCCAGCAGATAGCGCAGTTTCAATAGCCCTAATTGCGTACCACTTAGTACCGTATTTAATGTATAAAAATATACCCACTCCAGGTATATTTCTTACACTCAAATCACCAGGGCTACCCTCTGAACTAGCAGGTGCTCCATCTTTTGGGGTTGGCATTCCTATGGGATTGGACATTACTTTATTGCCTTTGCTCTAAATGAAAAGGATATATCTGATATCTCAAAGCCTCCAGTGACTAGTGCTGCAGAATTGAGAGTAGGATCCCTATATAAAACTAACTGGGCAGACTGTATTACGCTTGGGACACTCTTATTGTTAACATCTAGATTATTCCATTTTATCTCTGATTGCATCCAGTCATTTGTATCCCCTAGTAAACCTAGAGTTGCGCTATAATTGGTAGAATTGCCAGTATCTGGCAGCACTGTATATAGCCCGCTATCGGTAGTTAAATGTAGCATAGGATGAACATTGGAGTTTGTTGGTATTGGTATATCATCTAAGGCATCTCTTGCTGAAACACTTCTATATGTGATATATGTTGTAGATATTCTCTTACCTGATGAAGAGCTACCAAAATCTATATCCCTGGTATAATATCTAAAGTTTTCACTATTAACTGGTTGATCAGACCATTTAAGTATCGATGCTCCTGTAACTGTAAAAGCTGTACTAGGATTCACGGTTACAGATAAAGTAAACTCTACGCTATCTACATCAGTATTTCCTGGAGTAGTAAGATTAATAGACCATACAGCACCACCACCAACCGCATATTCAGCAAAAGTAGCATTTGAAGTTGTGGCCGCAATCATATCATCAAAGGTTTTGACTCCATTATTTGGAGATTCAAGACTATTATTATCAAGAACATCACCAACTATATCCCTCAATCTATTAAGTGTAGTTCCTAGACTAGTTTTTCCTGCAGGGGATATGCTTAGATTTGTTATATCTGTACCTATATTACCATTTGTATCTATAGGTATACAATAAAATGCCTCCCCATCAAACATAGTATTGCCATCAACATCATTGGCTGGGGTAGATGCCCCTGAGTATGCTATAGTAAATCTATTATAGTCTGAAAACTGTGGAGTGCCTGTAGAATACTGTGCATCACCACCGGTCCAGCTTGAAGCAGTTATAAAATGCTTATCGTTTTGCCAGTCTATTATAGTACGCTCTACTCCCTGAAATGGAGCAACATCTCTATTGCCATCTGTATAGCTATCATCATTAGGTAGAAGTTTCCATGGGTATTGTGATTGCTCCCATGCTTGAGCTGAAAAGGCTGTAGAATATTTCTTTAACTTACCAAAGAATTTAAAGGTTACATCATTTGTAGTATGGATATAGCCAGTTTTAGTACCGTCTACTGCATATATTATATCTCCTTCTGGAGTTGTTTGGAAGTTAGTTTTATTACCTATATCTGACAGTATCTTTCCACCCTCCATCCAAGACATACTTTTTAGGTCAAAAACAAGGGCATCACCTGCATCCGGATTGCTATCAGCATCATATATATTAACATCTTTAGCGACTATTATCTTAGCAAACTCATCATTATAACCTAGTGACATATTATCGCTAAAATTCCATACCTCTGTTGATATTTTTCCCTTAATAAGGTTTTGTATATCTCCCTTGCCCCCATACAAATGTAAGCCAGTTTCATTGATCCACATAACACCCATAGGTGTTTTTGTTACATGGCATGGTCTAGAAATTCCTCTAAAATCATGCTTTGCACTGACAGATTCTCCAGTTTCTGTTATATCAAGTACATATAAACTGGTCCTTTTAAATTGTAAGAGTTGATTGCCTACGTCAATAAGCGCTACTATATCATCCCCGTCATTAACTGCTGTTGTACTACTATTGAACTCTGGGAACTTATCAAACTGATTAAATGCAGACTTTACCATCTGGTCTGATTTAAAGTTGTTTCCCGTAGTTTCTTTTTGAAAGGCTATATTTCCTGCATAACACCTCCTGCCAATAACTACAGCAGTTTTAAAAGCTATCTTAGTTTCCTCGGAAGAATAATGTCCATTCTTAGCATCATACGTTGCAGCAAATGGTGGGTCTATAAATTCAATAACATTGCTGGCGGTTGCAGTCATGGTACTTGGCACTGAATATACATCCCCAGTAGCACCAAAAGCTGTATACCCAGTACCACCTGTCTTCTTTACTCCTTTAACAAAATCAACCTCAACCAGTTGGTATGCTGTTTCTACTGCGTCTCTATTATTAGAATAGTATATCCGAAGGCCAATCATCCTAGGATTTAAGACATCTGATGGCGTAGCCGTTATATCAATATCTATACCAAGCTTAAGAGAAGAGGCACCAGATGATCCAGGTGGGGTCCCCATTGATCCTATGTCTACTAATGGACCCTCTTGTCTTGACGTATCATATAGCCCACTGGCCCATAGCTGATAGTCACCACCAGCACTCCATGTAGCTATAGGTGTAGTTGAAGTATCCTCTACCCATGTAGTAAAAACATTAACATTTGCACTATCTCCAGAAGTAAAGGTATTATCAGTAGCGCTATGCCTGATAGTGACATGTAGTGGGAATCCATCTCCAACTGAATTTGTGTTGGCTATTGTATCGGAGTTAAGTTGCGCATCCTGTGTAAACCATCCATTATACTGTAAACCGGTTTCAAATAGAGATCTCTTTATATGTCCTAGCCATTTTACTGCATCATCAGGACTGTTAGCATCACATACCCTTAGCGCACCATCAGCCATGTAAAATATAGGCAATGGATCATTTGCATTTGCAGTATCATCAAAGGTTATAAGGTCATTATACCAGAAACCATTGACCTTATCATATACAGAAATACCTGTACTAGTTGCCTTACATATATATGTTGTGCTTACATTTGCTGGCGTCTTTAGTGCACCGGAATTACTATCACCATTTTCCAGCATATCATAATCATGACTAAAAACAAATAGTCCATATCCAGGATCTCCTACAGCAGTAGAGTCATTAACATTACCATAAGAAGTTAATGCATTTCCAAGGACTCCTATCCTTCCTTCTTTTGAAACATCACAGTTTTTAGCAAAGGGTGTTTGATCATCTGCAAGCGCCCTATTAGAGTCTACAGTATTTATTCCTCCGCTAAACTTATTTAGTTGTAAGTTTTGCTTTGCCACTTACTTGTCTAGAGTCTTTTTTACTTGATTCCATAGCTTGTCGTCCAACTTGTTTGTCGAGCTTGCTACCAGATAATCCCCTAGTACTATCACTAACCTCTTTAACATTACTTCCGTTAGAAATGTCTTTGTTATGAATGCTATTATCGCTGGCATTATGTTTCTCCTTTATTAGTGTTTCTAGCTCAGATACTTTCTGCTCTAGTCTTTTGATATTATCGTATATATTCACTTTCTTTCCCCTTTAAACAGTTTAATAACTATGTCCTTGATGACCTGTACTGCAGTCATCGTTTTCTTTACTTCGTCTTTTGTCTGTCTATTGCTATCTATTAACTTCACTATGATCTCATATAGACCTTTTATATCAGATGTAACATCCTTGGTTATAAACTTTATTAGATACATCAGAGCGTATCCCAGTCCTATAGAGACTGCTATCGGTACTCCCAATGTTTCTACTATACCAAGTACATCCATTATTTATTCCCATCTATAAGTTGCCCCCTGATGGAGCATTTACCATCTATTATTTGTACTACATTAACTGTAAACAACCCTTTACCATAAAAGTCTACAATAGCAAAGGCATGAGCCCAATTAATACGCCTACCATCTAGCCAAAGATTTGATTCCATACTCATATCCTTTAGGCATCCTATACTCCAAGCTGACTTAGGTCCATCCATATGGGTAGCAGACATTTGTTGTAAATCGTGCCAGTGACCATACATAACGTTACACCCAAGTTTTCGCAGGTGATTTGCTGCATGATATTGACCTCCATATTGATGTCCGTGGTAAAAAAACAATTTACCTATCTTTAAAAACTTACCAAAAGGATGGTATTTATAGCCTCTTTCATCTAATCTTAGAGCCTTTCTAGCTCTAAATTGTGGCAAATAAGGATATCGTTCTACAAACCTGTTAAGCCAATTATCATGGTTACCTTCTGTAAAGTGTCTCTCTTTACAATTAACCTTATCTAAGGCACGATCTATTAGATCCATTCCTCTGTTAACGTCTTCGATATCCTTTTCTATATCAGGTATCATTACTTCTAGCGGTGGCTGTTTCCTTCTTTTCC
>Ga0114906_1000359_pt1 | contig 26585 bp, 31 predicted proteins | sample MalvirDeepMed_M9_FD_89687 | JGI IMG/M metagenome (GOLD analysis project Ga0114906, IMG submission 89687) | Marine viral communities from the Global Malaspina Expedition - Malaspina viral metaG DeepMed_M9 | ecosystem: Environmental > Aquatic > Marine > Oceanic | place: Mediterranean Sea...
CGATAATCCTCAGCGTGGCCGCTCTAATAATTCTGCGCTCCTGCTTCGTGATGAGACCACCCCCGAGCAATTTTCTGGGCTTATGAATTCCGTGAAAGAGTTTGGAGAGCCGGGATTTGTGTGGGCCGATTCTACTGAGTTGATTGTAAACCCGTGTGTTGAAATTGGTCTTTACCCTGTTGATGAACAAACTGGGAAAACGGGTTGGCAAGCGTGTAATTTAAGCACGATCAATTGTTCTAAAGTGGATTCCAAAGAAGCTTTTTACGAAGCGTGTCGCGCAGCATCTATTATCGGAACTCTACAAGCTGGCTTTCTCTCTTTTCCATACTTGGGAGAAATTAGCGAGAGAATAATTACCAGAGAAGCCCTTCTCGGTGTGTCCATGACTGGGATTATGGAGCAACATGAAATCTGCTTAGACCCAGAAGTGCAAAAAGCTGGAGCCAAAGTGGTTAAAGATACAAACAAGGAGATGGCACAGAAAATAGGGATTAATGTTGCGGCTAGGACCACTTGTATAAAACCAGAAGGAACCACGTCTTGCGTTCTGGGAACCAGTAGTGGAATTCATCCACACCACGCAAAGCGATACATCAGGCGCGTTCAAGCAAACAAGATGGAACCCATATATCAGCACCTTAAAAAGATTAACCCAAAGGCTTGCGAGGAGTCTGTGTGGTCTGCAAACGATAGCGATGACGTTATTGCTTTTTGTATTGAGGTTCCCGGTGGTTCCAAGACCAAAAACAAGATCAGCGCTCTAGACTTGCTAGCCTATGTAAAATCTACCCAACAGAACTGGGTAATTAGAGGCACTAATAAAGAGCTTTGTGTTAAACCATGGGTTGTTCACAATGTGTCGAATACTATCAATGTCAAGCCCGGCGAATGGGACGAGGTGGAAAAATTCATATACAAGAATCGTAAGTTTTTCTGTGGAATTTCCTTGCTTCCAATTACAGGCGATAAAGATTACCCACAAGCCCCGTTCACGGCGATCTACCTACCTAGTGAGCAAGTTGGCCACTATGGAGATGCGTCATTATTTGTTAGCGGGTTAATAGAGGGCGCTTTGAGCCTGTGGGAAGACAACCTGTGGGCTGCATGTGACGCATTGTTAGGGCTAGGGGCTAAGCCCAAGGGAGCGGCCAAGCGTGACTGGATAGCAAGATGTAGCCGGTTTTCAGATAAGTACTTCGACGGAGATGTTAAGCAGCTTACCTATTGCATGAAAGATGTATATAACTGGAAGGAATGGGTGGACCTAAAGAGGGAGAACCAACCGGTGGACTACACTGAGGTCATCGAAGAAGAAGACAACGTAAAGCCAGAACAAGAATGGGCTTGTGCTGGCGGTTCGTGTGAACTAGTTTAAGGAGACACAGCATGCCCTTACCAAGAAAAGGGGAGAGCCAAAACGATTTTGTTTCCAGATGTATGTCAAGCGAGGAAGCACAGAATAGCTTTCCCGACCAACAGCAAAGGAGTGCCTTTTGCCATAGTCAATGGGAAAACAAGGGTCAGTCCTCTGGAGGGGTTTTCATATACGAAGACCCCAAAACCGGAGAGCTTTACCACTATGCCAGAAGGGGTATATATAAAAAGAACGGCAGGACACTAATTTTTGTAAAACAGTCTAGAGCAGAAACCGGGACAGATATACTTAATCAAATCAACGACATTATGAAAGAAGTATTTGACGAGATAGACGGCAAGACTGAGTAGTATGTCACATACAGCAGGAGGTAGGATGGTAAGTTGGATTGAGGTAAAAAAACTTGATGAAAATGCGGCTCTGCCCACAAAGGCTAACCCTTCTGATGCAGGGTGGGACTTATATTCTTCAGAGGACAAAGAAATCCCTCCCCTGTCTCGCACAATAGTGGGGACTGACGTGTCTATGGCAATCCCCATGGGATATGTTGGTTTAATATGGCCAAGGTCAGGGCTGGCAGTAAAACATGGACTCGATGTTTTTGCGGGAGTGGTTGATTCTGGATACAGGGGAGAGATAAAAATCTGCCTATTCAATTCAAACACAAGCGACATTGTTCATGTCAAAAAAGGTGATCGTGTTGCCCAGTTATTGTTTCAAGAGATTCCGAGCTTTATATTATTGGAGACAGAAGTTCTTGGAGACACAGACAGGGGCGAAAAGGGCTTCGGTAGTAGCGGCAAATGATCGTTTTATCTTGGTAGGGCTGTATGACTAAAAGAAAATCTTCACAGACAAACCGACTAGGTGATATGGCCAATGTTCTAGAGGCAAGAAGCCCTAATCAAGAAGAATATATAAGAGCAATTATAGAAAGCGACGTAGTCATCTGCACTGGACCGGCAGGAACTGGAAAGTCATTTGTTACTTCTGGGATATCGGCAGAACATCTATACAATAAGAAAACTAAGTCCATCATTGTTACCCGACCCTTGGTTTGCGCCGGAAAAGATATAGGGGCAATGCCCGGAGAAATAAGCGAAAAGATTAAGCCATATTTAACTCCAATGGAGGAAAATTTGAGGTTTTTCCTTGGGCAGCACAACTATCGGATATATTCAGACAACCAAAGAATAAGGTTTGTTCCTCTGGAGACTATGCGTGGGGCTACTTTCCATAACTCTTATATGATACTAGACGAGGCTCAAAACTGCACCCTAGACCAGATTAAAATGTTTATCACTAGAATGGGAGAAAATTCAAAGGTTTTAATCAACGGGGACGTAGACCAGACAGACATAAAACATAAAAGCGGTTTACACGTATGCGTAGAAAAGCTTTGCGGAATAAGAGGGGTGGGCGTGGTAAAACTAACCCATAGTGACATTCAGCGTAATGGCATAATAGGCTCCATATTGACGGCGTTGGAATAGCATTTAAGTGATACGGGAGTGGGCATGCAAAGTACGAAGAACCCGAGCCTTGTTTTCTACATCATGTGGGCTTCCGTTGGCTTGATATCACTGCTTGACTTGTACTTAGCCATAGAGCATCAAGACACCATACTAGAACAGGAGGAAAACCCTCTAGCAAAGGCCATTATCCTGTGCTGTGGTATGGCTACTTTTACAGTTGTAAAAATTGTAGGAACTCTAATTTGCATGCTCGTTGTCCGCAAAGCGTATGAAAAAAGTAAAAAGCTGGGATGGGCTTTGTGTGCCCCAATTTTCCTCCTGCAAGTCTGGCTATTGTGGTATTTACTATTTGCTGGCCCCGACTGAAAATGATGTGTGAATTGGCAACTATACTATTTGTCGTTACCCTGCTTATCGGTTGTGTACTAGCCGATGGCGGTATTTGGAACAAGCCAGATGATTAAGATTTGTAAAAAACATGGCCCAACCGAAGGCTACATTGCGCGGTGTAAAAGTGAAAAAGACCGAATTAGATGTAAGAAATGCCGCCGCGTGTTTGGAAAAAAATGTAGACAAAAAAGAAAGAGGGGCTTGATTAAACATTTTGGTGGGGCTTGTGTAAGGTGTGGGTATAACCCCATAGCCGATAGCAACAAGTCTTTAGGAGCTATTGAATTCCATCATAGAAATCCAGAAGAAAAAGAGTTTAATGTTGGAGATGGTGTTGCGAATGGCAGAAGCTGGAAAGAATGTGTAGAGGAGGCAGAAAAGTGTGATATGGTTTGTGCTAACTGTCACAGGGAATTACATGATATACAGGATAAACTTTTGAGTGAAAACTTATGATAAGATATGATTATACATGCCAGAACTGTGATCATGAGATACGCGACGTTGAACAATCTATAAAAGACAAACCAAAAAAAGTTTGCCCAAGCTGTGGCAAACACAAGCTCAAAAGGCTAATATATGGTGGGTCAGGTGTTTCCGTTAAAAGCGTAACTTCTATTGGTCAGCTTGCCGACAAAAACGCTAAGGATATGGGTAACTATGAACGCTCCGAACTTGAGGAACGGGCTAAGGCCAAAAAGCCTACCCATGATGACGGAACAGCTACAAAAAGAGAAATACTTAGTATGACGCATAAGCAAAAACAACGGTACATACGAGAGGGTAAGAAATGAAATTTGTCAATGACGCTTCAAACGCACAAGAGGATGACGTAAGAACTGTAGAACATTTTGATAAAACCGGCTCCGTTACCCTAAGCAAGAAAGAGAAAAGTTTTTCCAAGGTTGTGACTATGACTGCTAAGTCAGAAACTAGTCATACCTATTATGTAAAAATACATGATGGGTTACTTTATGATCCTTGGGGCATGCATAGCCATAGAGAAAATTACTTGAGGATGTCTTACACTGGCGTCAGCAAGGAAACATTTGATTACTATATGATGTACCTGAAAACCAGAAACGCTTTATACATGACTAGATCTCAAAGGAGCTTTATCAATGACTAAAAAGGGACCACTGGGCAAGGCAGAGATTTTTTATGTCGGAGGACACTATAAAGAACAAGACGCTAAACAGATAGCGAAGGACTTGGATAGGTCCATATCTGCCGTAGAATCCCAGATTGAGAAATTTGAGAAAGAAGAAGCTTCATCATCACCTTTTTCCACTAACAGCAAGTTGGGCAGGAGAGAAGGTATCGTCATTATGACTGAAAACGCTTCGGCAGCAAGCGAAGTGGCGCCAAAAGTGGATACGCCAACAAACGCAAGCAGATGTGTCACAAAGATTAAGGATGACTGAATACATAACAACCCACGACCAGTGGCTCGAAGAATATAGGAAAGACAAGAGGGTTGTTTGGGTGAGAGCCTTGCTTTCCAGCGGGGAAGAAATATACTTCAAGGATTATGATACTTGGCTAGACATAAAAGGCAAGTGCGACTCAGAAAGCCTGAATGTTAACAGGATATCTTTGCAATACAGGTCGCATATTATTAATGTAGACACTGTTGACACACAGGGCGTGTACCTTATTAGGTCTCTTATGGGGCAAATGGGCGCTAAATCCAGACAGTACTACACCATTGGTCAAATTAAAGACGGCGTAGTGCATAAGGCTCAGTGGCTTGTACCGGAACTGATTGAAGAAAAAACTTTCGAGGACACTCTTGACAACTGTTTTGAAGAAGCTATAATATACAAGCATGACTAAACAACAGCCCACCGAAAAAAGCCGGTACAAATCCCCCTCAACCGGTGAATACTGCACATGCGCTCAGTACATATCAGAAATCGTGTGCGGTAGAATGGCCGAAAAAGAGAACGTCGGCACCCAACCGTACAAGTTTTGGAATACTCCAAAATGGAAGAAGGTCTACCAGTATCAGGCCGTCTTGGCCAATAGGCTTCTTAAGAAATACAGAGAAGCGGCCATTATCAAGGCGATACACTCCCCAGAGTGTAAAAATATGTATTCTTTGCGATATCCACGATTAGAATCTATTATTCGTAAATACGAACAGGCAATTGATCAACAGTCTTCTGCGGCTACTGTTGAGATCAAAGAAAACACGACAAGCCGCAGCGGAAAAAACTACGGAAAAAAAACGAATCTGCAAAAACTGAGGGAGCTAGATGGCAAAAAAGAAGATTAGTAAATTTGACGACGATCCTACGAGCAATACAATTATAGCTACCTACGGCGACGTTGTTCGTCCCGGCACGGAAGTCCTTGAAAATCTGACTAACCTTGGGCTGCTTAGCGTGTCACCCGCCCTTGATATAGCTTTAGGTGGAGGCATTCGAGAGGGCAGTTGCGTTGTGATGTCAGGAGACCCAAAAACCGGTAAAACAACCACGGCATTGCATTTTGCTGGAAAATGTCAGCAGATTGGAAAGAAAGTTATCTACGTTAACACTGAGGGCCGACTGGCCATCCAGAATTTTGAAGGCATAAAACTACTTATACCGGAGGATATTGTGGTAGTAGAGTCCACTGACGATAGAACCCTATCAGCAGAGGACTACCTTAATATCATTGAATTTTACATTAACAACGATCCAGAGTGTGTGATTATAGTGGATTCCGTATCCAGCATGGTTCCCAAGGACGAGCTTGAGGGCCTCATTAGAACCGGTGTCCGAAACGCTCTTCCCAGACTACTCTCCATGTTTCTTAAGCGGATCGGCGGTCAGGTTACGAAAAACAAAACCGTTGCTGTTTTTATCCTACATAACATTGCGAACACTGGCGGAAGTAGGTGGGCACCTGCAAAGATGACGGATGGCGGAAATATGATTCAATACCAAGCCGGAACGAATATCGCCATCACACACCGTGGCAGATGGCAAGTCCCCAAAGACACTGGTCCACACATAGGTCAAATTGCCAATTGGAAGATATTAACCTCCAACGCCGGAGGAACACCGAATTCTACAGCGGAGGGATGGATAAGATACGGAATCGGAGTAGATGAGAATCAGGAAATTATACAGATAGCGTGTGAGTTTAGGCTTGTTAAATCCGCTGGCGCATGGTACACTATAGATTGTGCGATACAAGACTTAGACCATCCGATTATTGCCAAAATACTGAAGGAAAATAGTATTTCAGGCTCAGAAGAAATAGAAAAGTTCTTCAAGTTCCAAGGGATCAATAACCTATCGGACTTCTTAGGTGAGCACCAAGAGGTGAGCGACTTCATCTATGAAAAAATTCGGGAGTTATTTTGAAGGCAATCGGATTCAACGGTAGAGAGTACGTTTGGAACCTTAGCAAATATGACGTATACGACAACGACACAAAGAAACGATCAAAGCACCATTTGCGTGCCAGAAAACTACTCAAGGAAATATACCACAGCTATAGAATCCTTGAAGAGGTCAAGCTCCCCGGCAGTACCGCACCCCACAAGAGGTCAGTGCTCTACCTAGACTTTTTTATACCAAACCTACGCCTAGGAATCGAAGTGCATGGGCAGCAACACTATGAATACAACCCATTCTTTTATAAGACCAAAGCCGCCTTTTTGAAAGCTCAGACCCGAGACGAAGATAAGCTAAAGTGGTGTGAACTTAACGACATTGAACTAATAGTACTAAGGCATTCGGATAATGATGATGACTGGAGATCAGCAATTAAGCGCCTCTGACAAGCTGTCTAAACATATAGAACAGATAGATGACTATCTCGATCTTTCCAACGTTAGGTTTGCTGGATTCAGAGAAGAGTTCTTGGATGCAGCCAACATGTCTCTGAGCAAGATAGGAATGCTTACTCAGCAGGAGTTGTTTGATCGGGCATACGTTTTATATGGATATTCGTCTTACATACAAGATGAAATCAATAAAAACAAGGTTGTGCTGGACTGGTGTAATGACCAAATAGAAAAACTGGTGGTTGGAAATCTCCACAATTTTGACCAATACACCAAGCATGAAGTTAAGCGTCAGAGTATAATAAGGGAGAACTCTTACGCAACCAAGGTAGATTATATGAGGTCTATTGCCGAAGCAAGGCTACAGTCTCTAGAGGGCAAAGTGTACGAGCTTAAACGCAAGGGTGATATCTTACTTGAAAAGGGTAAAAGGATATGAATATAGATAAATTGCTGTCTAACATGACCGAAGAACAAAAAAAAGAACTAATGAATGCCCTAGAAGAACAAGGCGAGATCGAGTCCACAAAAAAAAAAGAACCCGATCCCAAGAACGTAGGAGAAAATTTCATGGTTAAAAACAGAGAACAAGATAACAGAGGGAGAACTCAAGTGAAGGCTGGAAAAAATACGTGGCAAGACACCGGAGAGTTTAAAGACGATGAATATAACGAGGATGGCAGACAAAAAACCCCCAGAAGGCGGTCTGCACCTGACAAGGTAGAAATGAGTTGTCATGTTTGTGGCAGAGATTTCAAGATAGACCCAAAAATGGTGTACGGGGAATTTGTTAGGTGCAACAGATGCACCGGAAGGTAGTAGCTTAATGAGCTTAAGTCTGTCAGATATTGGTGCGGAAAGAGCTATTCTTGCTGGATTGTTTCGGTATGGGATTGATACATACGTTGAAATATCCGATATCATTGACCATAACACTTTTGGACACACCAACAATCAGATACTGTATAAGTGTATCGAAAAAGCCATAGAGAATAATCCTAGGGTAGACCTACCCTCTGTATTATCTGCTGCTTCACAGCTTAATTTCTCTGAGGTGGTTAACAGCAAACAAGAGCTTGAGTATATCAAGTCGCTCTTTGAATTTCCCGTAGAAAAAGAAAACGTTGTTAACTTTGCGGTGCAGATCAAAAAATTTGAGTTTGCTAGGCGTATAAAATCTCTCACTGGAAAAATTGGGCAAAAAATTGATACCATCAATGGTTCGGAAACCGTCGATGAAATTGTCTCCATTTTAGAAAATCCTGTCGCAGACTTTCTTAGAGAGGACGGCGGGGGAGACAAGCCTGAAAAGATAGGTGATGGAGTAAAGGAATATATAGACTTCCTTAAGGAAAACACCTGCGATATTATAGGGATATCCACCGGATACCCTAGATTTGATGCTGCCATAGGAGGGGGACTGAGAAGAAAGTGCGTGGACCTAGTTGCTGCTAGGCCGAAGGTTGGCAAGAGTGTTTTTGCTGACAATGTCGCGGTAAGTGTTGCGTCCAAAGGGATTCCAGTTTTAATGCTAGATACTGAAATGTCGAAAGAAGACCACCTCAACCGTATTATAGCAAGCCTGACCGAGATACCTATTAATGAAATTTCTTGTGGTCAATTTGCAGATAGCGAGGAAAAGGTAGAAAAAATAGAGGGGGCTGTGGAACTACTAGAGTCTATACCGTATAGCTATATTTCAGTAGCGGGTAGGCCATTTGAACAGATACTTAGTATGATTAAAAGATGGATTGTTCAAAATGTCGGAACAGACGAGTACGGCAACACCAACGAATGCTTGGTTATATACGATTATCTAAAGCTCATGTCCTCCGGCTCTATTACATATAATATCCAAGAATACCAAGCCTTGGGTTTTCAAATCACTGAACTACATAATTTATGCGTGAAGTACGATTTTCCATGCCTATCCTTTGTTCAGCTTAATAGGGATGGGATTACTAGAGAAAGCACTGACACCGTAAGCGGTTCAGACAGGTTGATTTGGTTGTGTACATCATTTAGCATCTTTAAGAAAAAGTCTCCTGACGAATTGGCCGAAGACGGATTAGATGCTGGAAACAGAAAGCTAGTTCCTGTCGTTGCCCGGCATGGCCCCGGCCTAGACGATGGAAACTACATTAATATGAACATACTGGGCGATCACGCTAAGCTACTTGAGTTAAAAACAAGAAATGAATTCAACAGAAAGCCTGTCGGCGTAGACACTGGGCTTGTTAAAGACCCAAATGACTTGGACCTAGACCTTGATGATGAAACATATGATTGATGCTCAAAAGGTCAAACAGTTATTGTTTGACGACATCGAGCTTGTGCTGGTAAACTTAAAGCTAGATTATGAAGTGTCGGGAGATAACGTTTATTCTACCTGCCCAGTTCATGACGGAAGTGATAACAATAAGGCTTTCTCGCTATCACTTGACAAACAAATGTGGAGGTGTTGGACTAGGGATTGTCAAGGCGACTACGGGGCAGATATCTTTGGGTTAATTAAAGGGGTTCTTTCTCAACAGGAGGGGAAAGAGGTGGGCTTCAAAGAGGCTCTTAGGTGGGCGTGTAAGATACTCAATATCGACAGTAAAGACGTAGACTTTAGCAAGAGAGAAGAGCCTAATGATTTTGTAAAACTGGTAGATTTTTTTTCCAGCAATCCAGAGTTTGTTCATCAGCCTTCTAAGGCCAAGTACAAACTACAGCATCCATCAGAATATTTTGTTTTTAGGGGATTCTCAGAAGAAACATTGCTGCACTTTGAAGTGGGCGATTGCTTAGACAAATCATCTCCCATGTACCAGAGAGCCGTCATACCTATACATGACGATTCTGGAGAAAATGTGGTCGGACATATAGGAAGGTCGGTAAAAGAATATAGGGAGCCTAAATTTTTATTCACTAAGGGGTTTGACAAAAGACACTTTCTGTACAACTATCATAGGGCGATAGATAGGGCGGTGGAGAAAAGATGCCTATTTATTACCGAGGGTCAGGGAGACGTTTGGAAACTGCATGAAGCCGGAATAAATAACGCCGTTAGCGTTTTTGGCAAATCACTAAGTCTATACCAGAAAAAAAAGATACAAAGAAGTGGCGTAACGTCCTTAATTATCCTAACAGACAATGACCAAGCCGGTAGAGAATCCAAAATGCAGATACAGAGGGAACTGGGGAGGATGTTTAAACTGGTTTTTCCACGGTGGAAGCAAAAAGATATAGGCGATATGCGTATAGACCAAGTTAAAGAAACGATCTTGTCTCAAGTGGAAGGAACTTTCTGATGGTTCAAATAGTGGGAATATCTGGTAAGAAACAGTCTGGAAAAAACACTGTCGCCAATCTATTGCACGGCCTTGTTCTGAAAAAGAGGGGCATGGTTAAAGACTTCTTTATCAACAAAGAAGGGGAATTAACAGTTCTCACGCGAAACAACCGTGGCGAAGAAGGGTATGGGGTCTTTGATGTGTCTAGAAAAGACGCCGAATTCGTCACGTATGCAGAACGTGAATTATGGCCCCACGTTAAGCTCTACAGTTTTGCCGATGGACTCAAAAGCATTTGTGTGGAATTCTTTGGGCTAGCGCCAGAGCAGGTATACGGAACAGATACACAGAAAAACTCCAAAACAGATCTCCTGTGGAAAGACATGCCCTACGTTAAGGATAAACAGTGGATGGTCAATGCTGGCGCTGGCAAGCATATGACAGCTAGAGAATTCATGCAGTATTTTGGAACCAATATTATGCGACAGATGTATGGTCCCATATGGGTAAACCATACAATCAACACAATTGCAGACGAACAAACGGAGCTAGCAATAGTGTCTGACGCAAGGTTTCCGAATGAGGTTCTCGCAATTAAAGAAGCTGGTGGTAAGGTTGTCAGGCTTACAAGAAACAAATTCAAGGACGATCACAATAGTGAAACGGCTCTGGATGAAAACAATTACGACTGGTCAAACTTTGACGCCGTGATTAACAATTCTAAGGCCAGCATAGAGACATTATGCTCTAAAGTATCTGCCCTGAAATTATACTGAGGGAGACTAAGCTTTGCTAGTAACTTACATACGTAGTTCGAGCTATAACAATTATTCTTTCTGTCAGATGCAGTATTTCCTGACCTATGTGTTGGGGCATCAATCAGACAGTGGGAAAAAGGCAGAGCTTGGAACCATCGTCCACAAGGTAATGGAGGTGTTTGCCTCCCTTAAGAAATTCCAACAGGATAACACCAAGAGAAAATATCTTACGATAAATGACGATGCCTTGGGAGAAGTCAAGATACACGTCAGCAAATTTCTTGATCATTTTTTTGTGACGCGGCTTGTCGATATGAGTTTTGATTATTATACCAAGCGGTCTAAAAACAAGTTCACCGATGGCGACAGAAAGACTTGCGAAAAGCTTACTTGGAGCGCCTTGGAGTATAACAATGGGCAATTCGATCCTAGATTTAGAAACGTGGTGGCCTCTGAGCCTCATTTTGACATTCTCATAGAGGAAGACTGGGCTAAATATGAGTACGAACTACCAAACGGAGAGACTGTTTCTGGAAATCTTGCGATAAAAGGAACAATAGACCTTGTAACCGAGACAGAAAATGGTATAATAGAGGTAGTGGATTGGAAAACCGGGAGAAGATTAGACTGGGTAACTGGAGAAGAAAAAACCTATGAAAAGTTGATGGTGGACCCACAATTGCTATTATATAATTACGCCATCTCCAAAACGTTTCCAGAATATGACCAATCTATCATGACCATTTTTTATATCAAGGACGGTGGTCCGTTCTCTATGTGTTTTGATAAAAGTGATCAGGATAAATTCCTAGAGATGCTCAAAGACACATTCCAGTCCATAAAAGATAACAACAGTCCCAAACCACTTTCCGTAGACAGGAGTCACTGGAAATGTACTAAGCTGTGCCATTTTTTTAAAAATAACTGGCAAAACACGGACAAGAACATGTGTATATATATAGATGAGCACCTTAACAAATACGGAATGGAAAAAACGGTTGAGGATTGTACCAGAGATGGCTTTAATATAGGCTATTATAACGCACCGGGCTAAACAGGAGGGATCTATCGATGCTAGACTTGCAATTCAACAGACGAGACTTCATGAAGGTGGGGGGTATCAGCGCCAGCCTCGCCTCCCTAGGACTATCAGATGCCAATGCGGCCAACCTACCATCCAATGAAAAGTCGGTAGTCTGGTTGTGGCTGGGGGGTGGGGCAACTCATGTTGAGACATTCGACCCTAAGCCAATGGCTCCAGTGGAGGTAAGATCCACTACTGGTTCAGTTATGACCAATGGAGATTTCCTCCTTGGTGGCAATTTCATCAAGATGGCCACTAGGAGTGATAAGATTTCAGTAGTCAGGTCTTTTGCCCATAGGAACTCCAGTCATAGAACTGGTACTCATTGGGTAATGACAGGTCATAACTCGACTGACAATACCCCGCAGTCAATGCAGCAAGAACCATCATACGGTTCTATTATGTCATCAATGTATGGGGCTAACCATCCTGTTACCGGCATGCCCTCTTACGTCAAAGTTAATGGCATTTCTTTTGACGGTCCAGCTTGGCTGGGTGGGCAGTATAAGCCTTACGAAGCAAGCGGCGAGGGAGTGGAAAACCTTAAGTCAAGAGTGGAGAACAATCGTTTCCTCCAACGTCGTGACTTAGTTGGCGGGCTGGATAAGCTCAAGATTGAAAACGATCTTGAAATCTGGCCTGACTTGCGTAAGCAATCATTTGGTCTTATTTTAGGCAAGGCTAGTGAAGCCTTCGATCTTAAGAAAGAGCCAGAAGCCAACCGTCAGAAGTATGGCAAGGGGCTGGGAGAGCAAATGCTGCTAGCCCGTAGATTGGTTCAGAATGGAACCAAATTTGTTACCATTCATTACGGCGGATGGGATATGCATAGCAATATTGCCAAGTCCCTTAATGGCAGGATGCCTCCGCTTGACCACGCCCTGTCTACTTTTATTGACGATCTCTATGATAGAGGTATGAGCAAGAATGTTCTGCTTGTAGTTACTGGCGAATTTGGTCGTACCTATCGTGTCAATAAGAACGCTGGTAGAGATCACTGGGCGCAACTTAGTCCACTGATGTTTAGCGGGGGAGATTTTGAAATGGGCAGGACAATTGGGGAATCTACCGCTAAGGCAGAAACTCCCAAGAGTGACCCATTTGGACCCAAGGATGTTACTGCCACCCTATTCTCCCACTTCGGCCTTGACCCTCAAGCCCAGAAGATTGATTTTGCTGGTCGCCCAAGATATTTCGTGGAGAGTGATGCAAGGGTGATTCTATGAGCTATGTAAAAAAGCTCCTAGCATCTTCGCGCACTTTAATCGTTCTGTTATCTATAACCATGGCCTTCACTATTGCTATATATTTTAGTGGTAAAAAAGGAAGGGGAACGGAGTCCCCTCCTCCAGCTAAAGTGGTAGACATGGGCATAGATTTCTCTGCTCCCGGCCAACGGGAGGATCTGGAGGCTACACAGGTTAAGCTTGATAATATTTCAAGAAACACTATGATGCGCGATACTGTCATCATTAGGGAAATATTAAGACTACAGCACAACCAAGGAATGCATCAAGATAAGAATCCGATGTGTCCTAGCTGCGCTAGAAGTCCACAAAACGTAGCTAAGCAATTTTGAAGTATCCTATTAAATGTGGGTCTATAGCTCGCATTCTTCCTATAATAAGATAGAACATTGACATTTAATTGAGGGCGCCATGAACTGGGCACCGATCTGTAATCATACCCACTACAGCCTACTTAGGGGTTTTTCTAGACCAGAGCAACTGGTAGAGAAGTGTAAAGAAAATGGGTACAAGTCCTGTGGTATTGCGGATTACAGGACTGTGTCTGGAGTGGTAAACCACTTCAAGGCGTGTGAAAAACATGATATTAAGCCAATCATTGGATGCGACTTTGGCAATTTAATATTGCTAGCCAAAAATATAGACGGTTGGTACAATCTGATACATCTAGTCTCATCCCTAGACGAAGACGGAGAACTCACGCAGGATTTGCTACAATCCACATGCTCCGAAAGAAATCTGATTTGTATTTCAGAATCTGAACATTTCCTCAAGAACGTTATGTCTGAGGATTTCTATGTCAGATCCCCCGCGCTTATGAGCACTTTTTATGTGGATAGGGAAGATTCAGAGTTACATAGAATTCTTCTCTGCTCTGGCCTCAAGACAACCCTGCCAAAAATACACAAAAAACTCAAGGCCGGTGAGTTTCCCGAGCAATCCGGTTTCTTTGATCGAGATGATTTCCACCTACAAGACAAGCAAGAAATCACTGAAACCTTGCTGGATTCATGCACCCACAAAGAAACAGAAGAGGTGTCTGAAATAATAGAGAAGTGTGAATATTATGATATTCTTTGCAAACCGTCTCTCCCCACGTTTACCTGTCCAGACGGACAGTCGGAAGAAAACTATCTTAAACTTCTAAGCAGGGAGGGGTGGAAAACCCTATTGATCAAGACTGGCAAGGTGTCAGATGAGAAAAACAAGCAGACATATCTTGATAGGTTTAGCCAAGAGTTTGATACCATTAAAGATGCCAACCTGTTTGGCTATTTTCTCATAGTTAGAGATATTATTGAGTTTGTCAATCGCATGGGATGGCTATCTGGGCCGGGGCGAGGTTCTGCCGCCGGATGCCTGATTTCTTATCTTGTGGGGATTACAAAAATTGACCCCATCGAGTATGGCCTACTGTTTGAAAGGTTCTACAACACGGGAAGAAACACAGGGGGCCACATATCGCTGCCAGATATTGACATTGATGTCCCCGGCAAGAAGCGAGATGAAATTATTTCCTACCTTAAGGACAAGTATGGCAAAAGCAATGTTAGCCAAATGATCACCTTTGGGCGTCTACAGGGACGTAGTGCTCTAAAGGAGGTCTTCCGTATCAACGAAATTTCTTCCTTTGGTGAGATGAATGAGATTACCAAAAGCATACCAAACGAAGCGGATATTTCTGACCAGCTACAAGCCATGGATGAAGAGGACAGGTCTATTATTAAGTGGGCACTGTTGAATAACAAAGACGAGCTTAGAGATTTTTGTTTTATTAACAGTCGAGGAATGCTGGAGGGCGAATATTCAGAGTATTTTGAACAAGCCATAAAAATGGAGGGAACATTTAAGTCGCAAGGCAAGCACGCTGCCGGAGTGGTTATATCCAGCAAAAATCTGCACGATGCATGCCCCATGGTCAATCAGAAAAGCGGTGGTGAAAAAATAGTTGGTATCGAGATGAATGACTTAGAAAGCCTAGGGCACGTTAAATTTGATATTCTGGGTATCAACTTGCTAGATAAAATAATGAAAATTCAAGACCTTATTGAGGACAAACCCTATGTCTCTTAGAGATATTATTGTTTTTGACTTTGAAACCGGCTCCAGAAACCCCCATAAGACTCAGCCTACACAGCTAGCTGCCATTGCTCTAGATGGCAGGAACTTTAAGGTAAAAGGAACCTTCAACAGCGAAATTAAACCCATTCTCAATGATGAGAAGGCTATAGAAATGGGGCTAGATCCCGTAGAAGATGAAGCCCTGCGGATCACCGGCAAAACAAGAACACAACTACATAAAGCTCCGACCTTAAGATCGGTATGGAAAAAATTCACACAATTTGTAGACCAGTATAACTGGAAAGGGACTCAGTGGTTTGCCCCAATAGCCGCTGGATTCAATATTGTAGGGTTCGATCTCATAATTATCGACAGAATCTGTCAAGAATATGGGCCTTACGACAAGGATAGGTGTCAGCAAAAGCTGTTCAATAAAATTTACAAGATCGACGTGATGGATAATGTGTTTATGTGGACGGAGGGAGATCCTTCGGTTAGATCCATCAGCATGGACTCCTTGCGTGACAGGATGGGACTAAGTAAAGAAAACGCTCACGATGCTCTACAAGATGTAAAAGATACTGCCAACATCATGATTAAATTCATGAAGACCCACAGAGCAGTATACAAGAAACTAACCATCGATAAAGCGTTTGCAAATGGTGAACTGTATGTCTAAACAGATCGAAATTTCCGACTACAATTGCGAAAAAACGTGGAGCCTATTTCACGAGGGGAAAACCAAGGGAGTGTTTCAACTCGAAAGTAATCTAGGAAAATCTTGGTCAAAAAAACTAAGGCCGAATGGTATCGAGGAATTGTCCGCATTGATCGCTCTGATACGCCCCGGATGCTTAAAGGCGTTTTCTAACGGGAAGTCTATGACGCAGCGATATGTTGATCGAAAACAAAACTCAGAAGAAGTGACGTATCTGCACGATTCTTTAGAAGAAATTTTACAGCCCACCTATGGCGTTCTTGTTTACCAAGAGCAGTCGATGAGAATCGCTCAAAAAATTGCCGGATTTAACCTTCAAGAAGCTGACATGCTAAGGAAGGCTATTGGCAAGAAAAAGGCTGGTCTCATGGCACAGGTAAAGGACTCCTTCCTGAAGGGGGCAGAAGACAAGGGTATCGTTACTAGAGAAGTTGCGGAGGAAATATTTGGGTGGATTGAGAAATCCTCACGTTACGCATTTAATAAATCACACGCCGTTTCCTACGCCCTATGCTCTTACTGGAGCGCCTACTACAAGGCTCATTACACAGAAGATTTCTTTCTCTCGTATCTTTACTACGCCAACGAAAAACAAGACACTCATAACGAAGTATATGAACTCATAACTGAGGCGAAGCTGTTTGATATAGAGACAAAAACCCCAGACATAACCAACTTCTCCGACAAATTTCGGATTACGGATGGAACCATATATTTTGGTATTAAGGATATCAAATCCCTAACTGGTAAGACTGGGGACAAGGTGTCTTTAGCTATTAGAGAGACAGAAGAGGAGCTAAAAAAGACAGCAAGTAACTTTTTTTGGATGGATATATTGGTGCGGCTAGCTCCCAAAATTAATTTTACAGCCTTTAAAGCTCTTTCTTCGGTAGGATTCTTTCGCGGGTTTAAAGATAGCGTGAGCAGAAATCAGGCTCTGTATGAGTATGATATCTATAGAAATCTTACCAAGGCAGAGATCAAGTGGATAGAAGATAACTATCCCACAAAGAGATGGAGAAATTTTCTTGGCTGCTTAGCCGATCTGGCTCCTCTAAAAAAGAACGGAGGAGGCACACACAGAGTTGAGCGCAGACAGTTAATAGAAAACGAGATACAGCTTTTAGAAAATCCTCCGTATGACTTAACGGATGACCCAAGTTGGGTTGTTGATCAAGAAACCAAGCTACTTGGATGCCCAATCTCTATTTCAAAGATAGAAATCTCTGACACCTCTCAAGCCAACACGACCTGCAAAGAAGTTATTAACGGCAGGCGGGGACAAAGCCTATGCTTGGCTGGGAATGTTAAGAGAGTCTCTGACTATAAGATCAAGAAAGGAAAGTCTAACGGTAAAACGATGTCGTTCTTGACCATAGAAGACGAGACTTGCTCTATGGATAATGTTGTGGTTTTTCCAGATTGTAGGGAAAAGTACAAGTATATATTATATGAGGGTAACAATCTTATTTTTTGCGGGTCCGTGACTCGCGGAGACAATTCGTTTATTGTAGACAATATGCACGAAATTTAATGATCGACTATATTCAAATTTTTGGTGAAAGATGTAGTGGTACAGGATGGGTCGAAAGTCTTATCTCAAAGAATACCGATGTTCCTGTTGGCTCTTCTAAACATGGAAAACACTGGATTGTGGATTACGACAGCATAGAGCCAATGGACAATACTTTATTCATATCTGTATTCAAAGACCCTTACGCTTGGATTGCTTCTATGAAAAGGTTTCCTCATCATTTTATAAACCGGAATGCAGTGATGTGGTCAATGGGGATGAGTGAATTTATATCTATGCCTGTCATAAGTTACGAGGAGGGGCATGGAATACTAGATCCCTTGTTTAAGAACATATCTGAGTGCAGAAACGTTAAGAATGGGAATTTATTAGGCATACAGGGGCGGGTTAAGAACTATGCCGTGCTCAAATACGAAAATCTTCTTCAAGACCCCCACTGTCTACAAAAGGCGTTGTCCGATTTTGCCATTCCAGTCAAAGATGAATTTACAGATGACTTAAGACAATGGTGTGGAAACGTTCATCTTGAACAACAGTTTGGGCGGAAAAACTATTACTTGAATAAGTTGTATCTCAAAGAATTTACAAGAGAACATCTCGACTATATAAATTCAGATCTAGACGAAAGCCTAGAACATAAGCTGGGATACGAATTGGTATAAAAGCGATTCCAAGAGGTTGGTACAAATGAATTTATGCTCTTTTACGGGCTTCCTAACCGAAGACCCACGCATGATACTAGTAGATGGTGTTAAGAAGGTAGAGTTTGTCTTGGTTGTCTACATCTACAGGAAAACCAAAAGCACGGGAGAGAAGAGTCGCATCCCCACCTTTATCACATGTGAGGCGTGGCATACTGGAGCGGAGACCATACATAAGATCGCCAAAAAAGGTTCAAAAATTCACATTCACGCATCTGCGAAAAACCGATCCAAGGACAACGAAGAAGTTATCTTTAGGGTTAACGAATTTGATGTTGCCAACAGCCCTTTAGACGACACATTCTAGAAAGAGACTTCATGCGTAAGAAAAGAATCCTATTCTGCGGCGAAGCCACCTTTTTAAATACGGGGTATGCCACGTATTGTAGGGAGACTTTAAAGTATCTTCACTCCACGGGAAAATACGAACTCGCTGAGATGGCGTCTTACGGAGAGAGGAATGATCCGAGAGCCGCCGATCTCCCGTGGAAATTTTATGGAGTTATGCCCAATACGGGGTGCGAACCCAAAGCATCAGAAAAAGAGCTAGAAGCATATCATGCCTCTCCCACTAATCAGTTTGGAGAGTCTGTATTTGAAACTGTCTGCCTAGACTTCTTTCCAGATATTGTATGCGACATACGGGATTTTTGGATGCTTGATTTTGCAGAGCGTTCTCCGTTTAGGCCCTTTTTCAAATGGTGTATAATGCCTACCGTGGATGCTCGCCCCCAAGCCAGACAGTGGATAGCTACATATGAATCGTCAGATGCGTGCTTTACATATTCAGACTGGGCGGGAAAAGTGCTTATGGATCAGTCCGGGGGAAAAATTAACTATCTGGGCAGCGCTCCTCCTTCAGCCCATCCCGCATACAAGCCCGTGGAAGACCAAGACCAGCAAAAGATAAAGTTCGGGATAGATCCAGAATACAAAATCATTGGCACGGTGATGCGTAACCAAAGAAGGAAACTATATCCTGATCTGTTTGAGGCATTTAGAAAGTTTTTAGACCAATCGGAAGACAAAAAGTATTATCTGTATTGCCACACCAGCTATCCAGACTTGGGCTGGGATATTCCAGAACTGTTACAGCAATACGAATTATCGGCGCATGTATTGTTCACCTACGTGTGTGGACAAACCCAGAAGCCCTTTCCATCTCTATTCAAAGGCTCTGTTGCCCAATCCCCCTATACGGGACAATATGGATCAACTTTGTCTAGTGTAAAGCGCGGAGTGAGTTACGAGGACTTGTCTGAAATAATTAATCTGTTCGATCTTTATGTTCAGTATGCCAACTGTGAAGGATTTGGCTTGCCACAAGTAGAAGCCGCTGCATGCGGTATACCTGTTATGGGAACAGATTACTCAGCCATGGAAAGCGTGTTACGCAAACTAGAGGGCATCCCGATTGCCCCAGCCGCCCTTTATAAAGAGCTTGAGACTGGGTGTCTAAGAGCCGTCCCTGACAATGACCTTGCTGTTGAAAAACTCAAAGCCTTTTTTGATCAACCACAAGCTGCTCGTCGTAAGATGGGGTTCAAGACTAGAAAAAATTTCGAGAAGTACTACCAGTGGGATATTAGTGGTAAGAAGTGGGAAGACTATTTTGATAGCGTGAAGATCATTCCCGACGAGCTAGGGTGGAAATCTCCTCCTCGCATCAGGGAGCCAGCACCTAAACTAGAAGATGTTCCTGACACCGCCTCGCATCAGCAATTAGCTAGATGGTTAGTGGTTAATGTCCTACGCGAACCAGAAAGAGTAAATACCTTCTTAGAGGCTAGACTGATGAGAGACTTGCTGTACAAAAACGCAACCAGTACAACTGGAGGGATGTACTTTAACGAAAGCTCAGCAGCTTTTGAGGGTAAAAATACTAGACATCCATTTAATTTTGACATGGCCTACGATCACATGGCGTCACTGTGTAATAGGAGAAACATGTGGGAACGAAATCGATGGGAGGCAGTGAGCAACAAATGAAAGTATTGTATATAGGACATTACAGAGAAGGTACTGGGTGGTCTCAGGCTGCGATAGACTATATCTTGGCCATGGACTCCGTGGGCATAGACGTGGCGTGTAGGAATGTAAATCTAACTGGTTCACAACCCGACTTACCGGAGAGAATATTAGAGCTAGAACAAAAATCTTCTAAGGACTGTAGTATTTGTCTTCAGCATTTGCTGCCCCATCACTTGGTAGGTACTCAACGGTTTGAGAAAAATATCGCCTACTTTGTGTCTGAGTCAACAAGTATACAGGTTACTCCTTGGTTTGTCCAGTTGCAACAAATGGATGAAGTCTGGGTGCCTAATCAAAGCCTTCAGGAGGGATTAGCTACAGACAACCTAATGCACAAGGATAGAATTAAGCTAGTCCCTCACACGTTTGATCTAAAAAAGTACAAACAGCAGTACTCGCCAATATCCATTGATAGTGTCAATCCCAAGTTCAAGTTTTATTATATTGGTGACATAAATGATCGCAAAAATCTCGACGTTATTGTAAGGTCTTTTCATAGCGAGTTTGACAAATCGGAACCAGTGGCCCTGATCCTTAAGGTAAGAAAGTTTGGCCTGTCACCCCAACAAGTTCATGCGGGCATTACCGAATTATGCAATAAAGTAAAGCATAGAATGAGGCTCTATAGCTCCATAGAGGATTATCACCAAGAGGTGATCATTCCAGATGATATGAGTAGTGATGGGATAAATTCTTTGCACCAATATGGGGATTGCTTTGTTTCCCCGTCACATGGTGAGGGATGGTCTATTCCATCTTTTGAATCCATGTGCTATGGCAATACGCCAATATGTAGCGACAATGGCGGTCCCACAGACTTCATTGATGATAACAATAAATCCACAGGTGTTTGCGTGGGGGGAACATACGGAATATGTGATTGTGGTGATGCGGCTTTTCCTGAAATATTTACCGGTAGGGAAGAGTGGTTTATACCTAGCGAGCTACAGATTAAAAAATGGATGAGGCATTATTACGAAAATAGGGGCCGAATTGATAGAGATGCTGGACTCAAGAGGGGGGAGGAGTTCTCGTACACAAAGATTGGCAACCTTATCAAGGAATACTTGGAGGAACAACATGTTTGAAAATTACGACGGAAGAAACTATATAGGTGGAAAGTGGTTAGAGGCTACAGCCACTTTTGACAAAATTGATCCTTGCACGGGAAAGGTATTTGGTAGATTCCCACAATCTTGCTCCGACGTGGACGACGCAGTGGAATCGGCTAGGGCTTCCCTAGCAGAATGGAGGGCTACTAGTCGGATTCACCGGGCAGAAGTTCTGTATCGCGTGGCTAAAATTCTTGAGAGAGATCTAGAAAAATTTGCTACCGCCATTTCCATGGAAACGGGGAAAAACTACAACGAGTCTGTGGCCGAGGTTAATGAAGCCCTCCACATGGCTCAGTATGCTTTTGGAACTGGCCGCATGCCACACGGGGAAGCTTTGGCCTCTGAGATACCAGAGAAGGATGCCTATATGCTGCGCAAGCCAAAGGGCGTTGTTGCAATCATCAGTCCTTGGAATTTCCCTCTAGCCATTGGTGCCTTCTGGTGTGCTGCTCCAGCATTAGTAGAGGGCAATACAATCGTTATTAAGCCTAGCGAAGACGCCCCCCTGAGCACTGAGCTTGCGGTGAAAGCCTATGAAGAGGCTGGGATTCCTGCCGGGGTATTAAACCTTATTCATGGAGACGGAGAGGTCGGAGACCGTCTCGCTAGAAACGAACATATTGACCATATCTGTTTTACCGGCAGCGCAGAGGTTGGTCAACACATTCGAAGGGTGTGCGCGGACAGTTGGCACAAGACATGCTCTTGCGAGATGGGAAGCAAGTCGGCGGTAATCCTTTGTGAAGACGGAAATCTAGACCTTGCTGTGTCAGCAAGTGTCGCAAGCTCATTCAAGCTATCGGGACAGAGGTGTGTCTCGGCGGGAAGATTAATCATACACCGCAGTTTGTATGACACCTTCTCAGAGGAGTTCAGTAAATATGCTGCCCAAGTGTCACCCGGAAAACCATTTGATAATGAAGCTACCGAGCTTGCGGATAGTCAAAACTTCTTTGCTTTTGGCGAGGGTAAATCTAGCTGGGTTACCCCAGTGCTAAACAACTTGTCCTACATGGGTCCGTTAATTAATGAGCAACAGTTCAACAGGGTGCTTGAGTTCAACCAACTGGTTAGGGAAGACCCGGAAACTGAGGTGTTAGTGGACGCCACCCATACTGGGCCGGGATACTTTGTTTCCCCAATGGTATACAAAACAGAGTGGAGAGACGCCCCCTTCCTAAAGAACGAAGTGTTCGGGCCACACGTTGCCATCATCCCGTTTGATGACATTGACCACGCTATTAATATTTACAACGATACCGACTATGGCCTGTCGGTGGGAATAATTACGGAAAACTTCAAGGTGGCAAGGAGAATGCGCGATGAATGTGATTATGGCCTTGGCTATTGGAACGGTGGGAGTATTGCTGCTGAGAGTCATTTGGGATTCGGTGGAGTGAAGAAGTCTGGGAATGGACTCCCCTCTGCGGCAAGAACAGTGAGAGCAGTGACACACGAGGTTGCTTGGACTGTTAACCATGACGACGAATTAAGCTTTCCACAGGGCATGAAATGAAAAGAATACTAGTTTGTGATCCAGAATTTTTTGATATCCAGTACGAGATAAATTCTTGGATGGATGTCGATAACAAAGCAGACGAGGGAAAGGTGCGGACACAATGGGACGCAATGATAGAATGCCTTGTGAGCGGTGGAGCCAAAATAGAACATATACAACCAGACCCCAACTTTCCCGATATGGTCTTTACTGCCAACGCCGGGCTAGTTAGAGGCAACAGGGTGGTTCTTTCTAACTTTCGCCACAAAGAGAGGAGAGGAGAAAGAGATCTTTTCAAGCAATGGTTCTTAGATCGAGATTATGACGTTATTGAACTGCCAGAAGATATATCGTTTGAGGGTGCGGGAGATGCAATGTTTTTTAACAACGTGCTTTTCATGGGGTGTGGATTAAGGACGAATCGAAGAGCGCATCCCATTATAGCTGAAGCTCTGGGTGTAGATTACGTGTCCTGCGATCTAGTCAACCCTTATTTTTATCACTTAGATACATGCTTGTTCACGACGGATGATCAGTTTGTCTACTACGACGAAGCCTTCACGCATGCCTCATTGCATGAGATGCTAACCAAGGTCATAGAAGTTACCACAAAAAACAACAACAGTGTTAATATATGCCCGGTGAATACGGATCAAGCAAAACAGTTCATATGCAACAGTATAAAAGTTCAGCACAGCATAACAACACCTGCATACAACCATGATAACATTTTTTCTGGCGCCCACACGTTCAATTGTGATATGTCAGAGTTCATCAAGGCGGGAGGAGCAGTCAAATGCCTAACTCTAGAATTATAGACAGTCTCTCAAAGCACATTCTCACAGACGGATTTCATGTTGTTGTAGACATAGACAAAAGTCATGGTTCTTTCATCGTGGATGCCGAAACTGGAAAAGAGTATCTTGATTGTTATTCACAGTTTGCTAGTCAACCTCTGGGATGGAATCATTCCGCATTACAAGGCGCGAGAGATGACTTGGGACGTGTAGCCATGCATAAGCTTGCCAACAGTGACATGTACTCTAAAGAATATGCCCGTTTTGTAGAAAAGTTTTCGGAAGTAACTCCAGATTTCTCCCATTACTTTTTTATTGAGGGTGGCGCTCTTGGGGTAGAAAACGCCCTTAAAGCCTCCTTTGACTGGAAGGCACAAAAGATGGGTATCAACACAGAAGAGGCGGTTAATAAACTAGATGTTGTTCATATGGGCAAGGCTTTTCACGGCAGAAGCGGCTACACCCTATCCCTAACAAATACCGACAGGACAAAGACCAAGCTGTTTCCAAAATTCAACTGGTCTACAATTTATGACCTTGACTATCTTCAAAGGTATATGCATGAATATGTAGCCGCTATTGTCTTAGAGCCGATACAGGGAGAGGGTGGCGACAATCATTTTGATCTATCGTTATTCCACCAGCTTAGAGAACTAGCCGACAAGTATGATTCCATGTTAATATTTGACGAGGTTCAAACTGGGCTAGGATTAACTGGCAAGATGTGGGCCTACGAACACTTCGACGTAGTTCCAGACATGATTTGCTTCGGGAAAAAAACTCAAGTCTGCGGCTTTTGTGCTACGGACAGGATTGATGAAGTTACGAGCAATGTATTTAACACGAGTGGAAGAATCAACTCTACTTGGGGTGGAAACATTGTGGACATGGTGAGGTTTTGTCATATCATGGACGCTATACAGTCAGAAAAACTTGTCACAAATGCTGAAAAAATAGGGAAGAATTTAATGTGGAATCTGAGAACAGTAGAGGAAATAGATAATGTCAGGGGGCGCGGACTTATGATAGCGTTTGACTTACAGTCCGTGAAGGAGCGAGACCACATGATGTCTTTGCTGCAAAAAACGATGATGGTATTAAAGTGCGGAGATAGATCCATTAGATTAAGACCACCCCTTACCTTCTCGGGAGAGGATGCGGACTTGGCCTATGACTATATTCGAAAGGCATCTACAGAACTATGAATATTGATAGAGTGGGAATTATAGGTCAGGGCTTTGTGGGGATAGCATTAAAGAAGGCTTTCTCCCCCCACTGTGAGGTTCGCACATACGACAAGTTTAGAAAAGATCTTTCTACCCACGGTTTCGTTTCCTGTTGTAGAGGCTCTGATGCAGTCTTTGTTTGTGTGCCCACGCCCATGAAACCAGATGGTTCCTGTGACACTTCAATAGTTGAAAGCGTATGCGACGACATAGACTATGAGGGTATACATAAAATTCTCCCCCCTCATCCCACGCAAGGAAGAATAATTGTAATTAAGTCTACTATTCCACCAAAAACAACTCACAAGATAAGCAGCCGAGCCAGTTATCCCGTCGTCTTTAACCCAGAGTTTCTTGTGGAAAGAACTGCAACGAGGGACTTTAAAAATACGAGTCGGGTTATTCTTGGCGGTCCACCCGTAGCAACAAACATATTAAGTGAGTTCTACCTTAAAGTATTCCCCGAGGCCGATGTCATTAAAACAGATTCAACTACTGCCGAAATGGTAAAGTATCTAACAAATGCTTTTTTATCAGTCAAGGTTTCATTCGCCAACGAAATGTATTCCATCTGTGAAAACCTTGGAATAAACTATGATAAGGTTATCGAACATGTCCTCCACGACATCCGACTGGGACAAACTCACTGGTCTGTCCCCGGCCCAGACGGGCATTACGGATTTGGGGGAAGCTGCTTCCCAAAAGACATAAATGCGTTAATTCATTTAGCCAATACTATGTGCATTAAGACCGGAACGGTTAGCGGCGCATGGGAAACCAACTTGCGAATGAGGCCAGAAAAAGATTGGGAAGACCTAAAGGGCAGGGCCGTTGTATAACGAGGAGAAATAAAAAATGACCAATCAAACAATAAACATAATCAGAAAAGCCACTGAAAAAAGACCAGAGAAATACAACATACTTACATTCCCGACACACGAAAGATATGAAACGCAACTGTGCAAAACGGGGCACAATTTTTACGCCTTCAGTTCAGAGGGTCAAAAGGAGTGGGACACCTCTTATGCAGAGATACCAGATAATTACTATGTTCTACCTAAGAACGCTATATATCAAGGAATAGCGTATGACTTTATATTGTCGCAAAGCAAATTTGGTCAGTTCCAGCTATCATCAGAAATAAGACAAAGACTACACATCCCAGTTATCTCTCTGGAACACACCTTGCCCATTCCAGACTGGCCTCAAGGTCAGAAAGACAGCATGCGACTCATGACCGGAGATATCAATGTTTTTATATCAGGTTTCTCTAGAGATAAATGGAGCATTACAGATGATAATACGCATGTCATACATCACAGTGTAGACTCCGAATTATTCAGACCGCTTAAGACAGAAAAAAGCCCATATGTTTTAAGCGTTGTAAATGATTTTGTAAATAGGGACTATTGTTGTAACTATCTTGGCTGGCAAAGAATTACAGAGGGGCTTGACACCAGACTGGTTGGCAGCACGGAAGGATTATCTGAACCAGCCGGGTCTGTTGAGGAAC
>Ga0114906_1000366_pt1 | contig 26167 bp, 18 predicted proteins | sample MalvirDeepMed_M9_FD_89687 | JGI IMG/M metagenome (GOLD analysis project Ga0114906, IMG submission 89687) | Marine viral communities from the Global Malaspina Expedition - Malaspina viral metaG DeepMed_M9 | ecosystem: Environmental > Aquatic > Marine > Oceanic | place: Mediterranean Sea...
CATAAATTCCCTTAGAAAGACTTTTCATTTCTGAGCCTCCTTTCCAAATATTTCTAGAAGTACCAGAGGCTACCTCACGAGCAGAAAGGCCAGAATAACTTCTCTGTCTTGCACCCATATCTCGGGTATCATCTTTTTTAGGCATATACCAGTGACCCTTAGACTTACTAGTCGTAGTTGCACCAGTTTTTTTAGATTTTACCTTGATAGGAGACTTGACATCATCTCGTTTTGCAGGAGCAGCTAGCAACACATCATCACTTGGCTCCTCCATTTCACCTTCGCCACCTAGTCCTTCGTCGCCTAGGCCTTCATCCCCAAGTTCTTCGCCTCCAAGTTCTTCGTCAGGTCCGCCTAAAGCGCCAAGTTCACCCAGGCCACCTCCTCCGGCTTCGCCGACGCCCTCGCCTTCATCGGCAGAAATCTCTTCAACTGCTTTCTCTAAGTTAGCCTCAAATTTACGATCGTAAAATAGTTCACGCTGTGACCGAAGGAATTCTTCTTCCGTGAGGTTGAATAAATGCTCCGATACCCACCGCTTGCTAAAGTATCCTTCGGTAGCAGCGCTGGCGACATCAAACTTAGTTCTCCAATGTTCTAATTCTTGCATTTCTGCTAGCTTCGATGGATTGTTCAAATATAGTTTAAACGATACTAGATCATTTCCCCTATATCCAAGTGTAAACAAGTGAATTACACCTATTTTTTCTAGCTCTGCGACGACGGCCCTTTGTAATCGCTGAATTGTTCTAGCGAATCTAATATCCTTTTGAGCTAAAGTGGTTTTATCCTCTTCGGCCCCATCTCCGTTAGATAAGTAAGATGCTGGAATTTTCAAAGCACTAAATAATTTATCTCGCAAATATTTAACATCATCGATATCGCCGGTATATGAGCCACCACTAAGAGTTTCGATCTTAGAGCTAGTATCCCCGCGAACAGGAATGTAATAATCTTCCTCAACGCTCATAGGATTATAACGCAAGTCGACGCGCCCAGTATCATCATTTACGATCTGGTTACGCTTCATCTGAGTCATAACTTTTTGCATATATTGTTCAATATCTTGAGGATTTATGTTCCCAACGTCAATATAGAAAACTCGTCGCTCTGGTGACCTGACAATTCTGTATGCCATAATAGCATCTTCCATAAGAGTTAGCTGGCGCCAAATTCTACGGGCGGATTCTAAAATAGAAGTACCGTAGGGGGAATATTTGTCTTGTCCTAAAATTCTAAAATGGGCAACCTGCCAGTTCTCAAAAGTAATACCACCAGAGTTCCACTGGAATTGTACATAGTTCGGATTAGTTTTATCTTCGCCCTCCAGTCTTTCTACCTCTTGCTGTGGTAGTCCAATCGCGTGTTTAATGCCTGTGTCTTCATCAATATCCAGGTATAAGAACATATCTCCGAACTTGCACATTGTGCGGGCCCAACCAAAAAGATTAAATTCAATATTTAAAACGCTGTGATAAAGATTATCTAAGACTGCCTTGATTTCTTCATTCGGACATTTAATGTTTAACAGGGCCTGCAATTTACTAGAAGTTGTCATCTCATCTGCGTAAATATCCAAAGCAGAAGCGATTTCTGGAGTGAATTCCATTTGATCAAAATCAACGTATCTCTCTGCACGATTCTGATTTGCCATAAAGTTGGCATTCATTGAATCGTAAGGGTTGTATTCTCCTCGCTTAAACGCCTGGCCGCTAGCCGACTTAAATTTATATGCGTCTAGTTGCCGTCGCTTAAGTTGGCGAGGCATCTGCCTGCGATAATTAACAATTGGCCCGGAAAGAAGTCTTGTTAACTTTCGGAATAAGCCACTCTCTGGATTTCTGGGATTTTTATCTTTACTTTTTGGCGCCATTATTTAACCTTTTAATAACCAAGCAAACTCTTGGTACTTTTCCATCTCTTCTTTTGTTTTTCGAGGATCAAACCCAATTTGGCCGGGAATAGTTGTATTAATTGTGTTCGTTGAATATACCATTGAATCTAAAAATGCTTTTTTGTAATCTAGTTCTCGCTGATTTATTGTGAACGCTGTGTCTTTAACCCAACACCCTATCGCACAAGACGTAATTAAGTCATCGTTGAATCCCTTCATCGCAATAGGCTTCCCATTATGCCAAACAAATGTTTTCATTTCATTATATATTCTTTTTGAATATATTTTAACTAGTTTATTTCTAATGAATTCTTCCATTTTAGCCATTACAAGAGGTCTTGTTGTTTTTGACATAGTAAAACCAGCGATTGTATTTGTTTTATATTCTGCTGTGATTGGGTCTACATAATCATGAGATGATTTATAAGAATAATAGATGTTTGGATATAATAATTCTTCAAGCTTTGTTAAGACGGCCCAGCCAACAGAGTTATTTTCCACCACTAGCATACAATTTCCGTATTCTTTACCAGTTTCGTTTAAAAGATTAGCAAATATATCCGGAGTTGGCTTACCTTTGTATTCTCCAACGATCTCCATTGTTTCAATCTTATATATGTGAAAAGCAGAATGATCTTTACCATCGCCACGAGCAACGTCAGCGGAAATCAAATATGTAAACTCTGGACGATATTCTTCCCAAATCCAAAAATTTCTATCAAAGCCTGTTTTATATTTGGGCTCTTTTAAGTTTGCCTCTATAAAAACTAAATCGTCAGGATGAAATACTGTTTCTCCAGACATATTGAAATTACATTCCAACTCCTGAGCTACTTCTCTGCGAGACATGTTCCTTGTTTCTTCTTCAAACCAAGCTTGATCTCGGTCCGGATGGGCGTCCCAAGGCAAAGTCGTCATAAAGAATTTGTTAATATCATCTTGTGCTTCCGAACAAGTCTTATGAAACCAGTTACCTACACCGTTTGGTGTCGAAAGAGCGATACAACGGCCGCCGGTAGATAGGGTAGGGTATAGGCCGGCCCATAGCTCTTCTAGGCCCTCTACGTGCGCTGCCTCGTCTATTACAAGCAGCGACAAGGCCTCTGAACGTCCAGCATCACCAGAAGTTGAGGAAGGCTGTATTTGCGAGCCGTTGGCTAATTCAAAAGAAGTTCTATTATCTGTAGTAATTTCAGATATTCTCATCCAAGCTGGAAGGTTTTTGATAATTGCCTTGACTTTCTTGACCAAGTTGCCGGCGGTCTTAAATTTAGTGGCCACAACAAGCACATTTTTATTCTTATGGAAGAGCATAAGCCAAGCAATATAAGCAGCAGTAACTGTAGAAATACCAAGCTGGCGCGCTTTCAGAATCACATTAAAACGGTGATCGTTAAAGTCCACTACCATCTTGTTCTGGTAATCATACATAGTAAACGGAATAAGACCTTTCAGCGGGTGAGAGATCTTGGCAAAGTTATTGATAAAATAACCCGGGTCTTTACCAGACTTAAGGATTTCTTTAAGAGTCTCGTCTTTTGAAAGCTTGTAAGCCATCTAACTAATTCTTCGGGGCTCTCTGATCTTTATTCTCGGGTTTTTTACCCCAGCCGCCTGAGTCTAAAAAGCTTTTAAACTTAGAATCTAGTTTTTCTCTTGTAGGTTTCTCGCTATCTGATAATGTACTCAGCCCACCAATATTGTATTTTTTATACGCGTTAACAAATACGCGTACCTTGGATGTAGATTGGACCATAATGTCGGCATCACCATCAGCTGTCAATGTTACAGACTTGCCCGTAATCTTTTTGTATTGCTTCTTAAGGTGACTAGTAATAGAGCCTAAAGTACTTTCAATTTCATTCTCGAACTTTTTGCTATGGACATCTTTAAGCTTGATATCAGACTGATAAATGACACAAAGTTGATTTCCCATAAACTTTACTTTAAACCCGTCCATCGTTCTAGAGTCCAACACTGGGTGGCCTTCTTCTCTTTTAAGGCCTAATTCAATCCTCTCGCCCTTATCATCTAAAGCTCCATCAAAACTATTGGCAGCTGCTTGGGCTAGCCCTCTTATTATATCTAAAGTCTCTTGTGACATTTAATTATCTCCTGTTTCTGGGCGCCAGCCCTCTTGCCATCTATCTTCGCGATCTTCTACATATTGTATATAGCATTCCGAACAACAATTATATTTAGCCATGTATACATCGTCCTTTATATCAAAAGAATAAGTTTGGCAAACTGGACAAATCCTTTTCACTTCTTTATTAATTAGTTTTTTAGGTACCAAAACACCATTACTTTCAACCTTTTCTAGGCCTATATCTTTTTTATCCAGCTTCTTCAACTGGAGAAGGTAGTCTTTTTCTTTATCCTCCGACCAGTTGGCTTGGGGGTTTAATATGGTTTCTTTACCATATTTTCTTGAAATGGCTCGTTCGAGGCGAGCAATATAATCTAGGTCTTTGGTCACAAATAAGCCTCACTAAGTTTATATCATAAGTAGTTTAATATTTTAATGAAATCTTTAAAAACGTTTTTGCAGTTTTATAAAACTTTTGCAGATTCTATTATATCTTTCTTCAAATTGTTCAAAACTTTTTAATTTTTCGTTGTTGTCATATTTGTCTTTGCGAGCTATATTCCTCTTACTTATCGCTATACTATTAAAGTCTGTCTTTGTATAACTCCATTGATAAGGTATTAGTTCTTCATGCAGCAAATTTTCTAACAACTCGATATGTTGTTCAACTGAAATTTCTTTAGTCTTGGCACAATGCCATTCGAGGAACAGCTTGTTTATATACTTTATCGAGCCATTTTCTATCATATGGTTTAATACTTCATATTCGGCGCCTTCAATGTCCATCTTTAATATGATATAGTCATCTTCTGACAAGTTGTCTTTGATCCATCGGTCTAAGTCAATTGTTCTTACTATTTCAGCAGATACCTGAGAGTCATTAAATCTATATCCAGCGCCATGGCGATAGCCTTTTGACTCATATATAGAGGACCCTTCTCTATTGTTGTTATAGAAAGTTTGTTCCCCATCATTAACCCAAACTAAAGCAATTTCTAATTTAACTTCTGGGTGTTTTTTAAAGTGCCCCTCGAAGCCACTGTTTCCCTCGAAGCTAAATATTTCATATTCTTCTGAACTGGGGTAATTTTCTTTAAAATTCTTAACTGATGTTGCTCTGTGGGCTCCGCAATCAATAAATATTTTACGCATTTTATTCCCCTTTTTGTTTGTTAGCAGAGCCCGCCCAGATCCGAAGACCTGGGCGGGCAATGTCCGACTAACCGAAATTAACCGAATCAGTAACCGAAATTACTTTATTTTTTGAGTAAAGCAGCACGAAGCTCTTCAATCTGGCTTTGCTGTGACTTGACAGCTTCAACTAGAACCGAAGTTAGTTTCGCGTAATCAATACCGAGATTGCCATCGCCTGAGCCATAGACAACTTCTGGTACAGTTTGCTTCATTTCCTGAGCTAGGAATCCGACTTCGCGATGGGTTCCACCATCCGCGTTAGTTTGATTCTTGAACTCATAAGAAACTCCTCTCATTGACATAACCTTGTCGAGCGCGCTATCAAGTGGCTTGATATCTTGCTTGAGGGTTGCATCTGAGTAGGTGATGAAGGAGCGGGCCTTAGCATCTGCAGTAGATGATAAGGTTAGGGCACCCTCAACGTCCATAGTACTATCGAAATGCGCTGTAGAGGTCACATTTAGTGTGCCAGAAACAGCAGCATTACCATTAATAGTTGCGCCTGTACCTACAATTGCAGCAAACGTACCTGCAACAGCAGAATTGGCACCAATTACGGTTCCGTCGATATTACCAGAGTCAACATCAACGTTAGTCATAGTTTGACTGTTGCAGTTAAGGGCCTGGCCAAGTTGGTCAGCGTGAAGCTCATAGATGTGACCTTGGGCGTAGCGTAAGGCGCCCGAGCCTAAGTCACCAGCATTATCTTCGTCCGGAAGGATGTCAGAATCGCATACTAGGTTGCTTGTTACGTTTAGCGTGCCGGTTACAGCAACATTACCCGCGAAAGAGGAGGCGCCTACAACAGCGAGGCCGCCGGCGGTGATGCCAACAGAAGCTCCGAAGGACGCGCCCTGGGAGGCTGTAAGATCACTATTGACGATGATTCGCGAACCGTCAGCAGTAAGGCTGTCTAGAGCAATGTCGCCAACATTTGTGATGTTACCGTCTGAACAGTTAAGGCTTGTGGCTGTAACAGCAGCGAAAGAGCCGGCACGAGCAGTGTCCGCACCAATAATACCATCGATATTAGTACCAACTAGATCAGTAGCAGTAATCGATGTAGCAGCAGAAACCGTGCCAAGATTAGCACATGTGCCGCCTGCAGCGGTCCAACTACTGTTTGCAGCCCAAGTCATTACCTTGGAAGCAGCAGCAGTACCTAATGTTAGACCATCAAGATAGCCTAGCTCAGTATCTGTAAGAGTTACAGCGTCAATTGTAAGACTTGTGTCACCAGTAATTGTGCCATCCACGTTAATGGAAGTCAGACCCGTAAGGGCTCCATCCATGACGACCGCGCCGTTGATATCCACCGTTGTGTCAGACTCGATGGTTAAGACACCATCCGCAGACTGATGAACAAACGTTCCAGCGTCACCAAATTCAAGCTTGGTCGCGCTGTCGAATCTCATAGAAGTGCCGTCATAAACAAGAACGTCATTTCCGTCTTCGTCATACTCAAAAGAAGCATCTCCGCCTGTACCGAATTCAAGTTTAGTATCATCGGTAATTCTTAATGAAGCACCGTCATAAAGCAGAGTATCTGTTCCGTCTTCGTCGTACTCGAACGAAGCGTCGCCGGCGTCACCGAAATAAAGCTTTTGGTCATCCTTGACCAGCGCGCCCATCGAAGCGGTGATCTCGCCATTGAAAGTGGCGTGACCGGTAACTGCCAAAGAGTCGGCTTCAGCGTCACCCAGAGTTTGGGTTCCGAGAACGGTAAGGTCGCCACGGATGACAACCTCGTCATTGAATTCAGAGCTACCTGTTACCGCAAGGCCGTTCGAAGCTGTTAAAGCCGCGGTATTTGCTAATGCAAATGAAGTTGTGGAGAGTGTCGCAACCGTGGTTGTACCCGATTGTAGGACATCTCCTGTAATTTTAATAGACATATATAATTTCCCCCTATATATGATTTGTTAAATTTACGACGAGAATTCGTCGCATACCTTAACTAGTTCGCGAGAGTGCTTTTTTGACTAGATATATGTCAATTTAATGCGTATTCCTCGCAAGCATATAAAATCATACAAGAACTATTTTAAGATTTTTTCTAACTGTTTTTCTAGCCTAGAAATCTTTTCATTTTGGGTCTCGATCATATTTTGCTGAGCTTTAACCGAGGCCAAAAGTAGCGAAGTTAATTTAGAATAATCTATGCCAAATGCATCTTTCCCGTTGGGCTCATAAGACACAACCTCTGGAAATACTTTTCCTACTTCTTCTGCGATCAATCCAACATCAGGCCTTCCAGAGTCTTTCCAGTTATAAGTAACCCCTCGCAATTGCGCAATCTTTTCTAGAGGATTTTCAATCTCTTTAATATCAGACTTATATCTTAACGAAGAATACGTAACAAATGCATTTGCCTTTGCTTGTCCAGAGGCATCGCTATTATTTGGAAGAGTAATGGCATGTGTCAAGTCTTCTTCTGAAACTCCTACGCCAATATAACCTCCACTAATCTCCGTGTTTCCGTATACTTTAAAGCTGCCCGTCACTTGAACGCCGTTGGACGCGGTGATACTTGTAACGGTAGCAGTCCCCATTCGAACTGGCGTGTAATCTAATATAGTAATCTCACCGTCTGTTGCCTCATTGGCATTTGTCCCCACGAAAGCAAATTCATCGGTACTCTCATCAAAGAATATAGCCCTATTTGTTTCTCCACCGCGCTCCATAATAATACCAACATCATTTACTGAGCCCGTCGATCCTTCGGCTAATACCAAGTACGACTGTGTTAGGGCTGTTAATATACTGTTTTGAACGGAGGAGGATAAAAATGGATTGTCCGAAGAGGAGACTTGAAACGTATGTGCATAAATAATATCTCGCACCACTAAATTTCCGTCGATATGCGCATTGCCATCGATATCAAATCTACCAACAATCTCGCAATTACCAGAAGCGGCAAAGGTATCCATTTCTGTATGGCCAACCACATCCAATGTCGTGCCATTCCAAGTTAAACTTCCATCCCCTTCGATCGAGCCAGAGTTCTTCCAAACTGCAACTTGATTATCAACTGGTGTTCCATAAACACTTACATCTCCGCCGCCCGATCCTCCCGTAGCGGTAAGAGTTATTGTGTCTGTCGCCGCATCTGTTGTAATGATCATATTGTTGCCGGCAGCAAGAGTTACTGTATCAGTTGTGCTATCGGCCACTACATTTGACTGCCCAGAAACAGAGAAAGTTGAAAAGGCATTTTGGTTTGCCTCTCCGCCACCGCCGGCACCTGCGGTTACTGCATCATCATTAATATATATCGCCGTAGCTCTGATAACCGTTCCGGATAATTCGCCTGCAAATTCAGCTTCGTCGGCGGCGTGCAAAGAACCAGAAACGGTGAGTCCGTTGCTAGCCGTTACTGTTTGTAAACTAGCAGTTCCAAGAGATATAAGGTTGGTAATTGTTGCCGTTGAGAACGTGCCTGCGGCCGGGGTTGTTCCCCCAATAACCACATTATCTATTGACCCGCCGTCTATATCGACATCACTGGAGGATAAGAAATTTATATAAGCAGAATCCGTGACTTCTAATGTCCCAGTTAATTTTAAAGTACTTCCGTCATAAGTAAGATTTGCCTCTCCATTTAGTGAGTTAGAGTCACTAAATGTGGCGAGCCTGTTATCTGCTCCATTCGCAGCATCAACTAATGTCGACCCCCAGACTCTTGTATCAATTTCTTGTGTTTTAAGATATCCAGTTGAATTTTGAATCACAACTGTATCGTCTGTATCTGTACCTATATTTTCAGCCTTAATTGTACTGCCCACTAGTAAGTCCGAAGAGGCCGATATATCTGTTGTCGCCAGTCCATTAGACGCAGTAAGCTTGTTAGAAAATGTATTTGTACCAGTCCAAGTATTGTTTCCAGACGTATCAACTCCGGAGGTAACTAAGTCATCGTTAATATAGATCGCCTGGGCTCGTATTGTTGTACCAGAAAGCTCGCTGGCAAATTCAGCTTCGTCTTTTACTTTTAAGCTGCCAGTCATTGTCATGCCGGCTGTGCCTGTCAACGGGGCAGTTACTCTTATACTATCGTTTGTAGCTACAAGATAGTTTGTCACAGATATGCCGTTTGATGCAGTTAGTTTATTAGAAAATGTGTTTGTGCCAGTCCAAGTATTGTTCCCAGATGTGTCCACTCCAGAAGTAACTAAGTCATCGTTAATGTAGATTGCCTGTGCTCTAATGGTTGTACCAGAAAGCTCGCTGGCAAATTCAGCTTCGTCTTTGACTTTTAGACTCCCAGTAATCGCGACGCCGGAAGAGGCAGTAAGGTCTTGTAAACGAGTCTGCCCAAGTATCGTTAGAGAATTATCCATAGTGACAGAGCCGTCAAAATCTGCAGTCCCTCCAACTTGTAAGTCTGCTGAACTTGAGATAGATGTCGTAGTAATGCCAGTATCGGATACATCCAGGCCGGCCGATGCAGTTAGTGCGCTCAATACCGTTGTGGTATCAGCAGAATCGCTACCCAAAGTAATATCGCTTCTAAAGTCTACGTCACCTGTGAAAGTGGCATCATCAAAGCTAGCATCTCCCGTAACAGTTAATCCATTAGAGGCTGTTAATTTTCCAGAAACAGTAACTATACCATCATCGGCTAGCATGTGGTTGATTACATTAATGCCGCTAGAAGCAGTTAAGGCTCCGAGGGCCCTCGTCATTCCAGATATAGTTAACTGGTTGTCCATAACAACATTACCATCGAAATCTGAAGTTCCTCCAACTTGTAAATCTCCGGAGCTTGATATACTTGTTGCTGTTATAGAAGTAGTATCCAGCCCGTTTGAAGCTGTAAATTCGCCGTTAATCGTTATAATATCTTGAGGACTATTTCCCAATGTAACATCATCATTAACTACTAGATTACCCGTTACCTCTATATTTTCGACAATAATTAAATCGCCAGCTGATATATTTATTCCATTTGATGCAGTAACACTCCCCGCCATTGTCAAGTTGTCAAAACTGACATCACCTGAAATTGATATTCCATTAGAAGCTGTCAATTGGCCAGTAACAGTTGTCACATCTGTGGCAGCATTGCCAAGAGTCACATCGCCTGTGAAGCTGGCATCATCAAAACTGACATCACCTGTGACTAATAATCCGTTCGATGCTGTTAGCTTTCCGGTAACAGTAGTTATATCAGCAGCTGCGTTGCCTAAAGTCACATCTCCGGAGAGAGTGGTATTGTTAGATACAGTCAATGAATCTAGTGATGCATCGCCGGTGACATCCAGGCCATTTGACGCAGTTAGCTTTCCGGTAACAGTAGTTATATCAGTAGCCGCGTTACCAAGAGTTACGTCTCCAGAGAAGGTGGCAGTTCCCAAAGTCACATCACCAGAAAAGCTGGCGTCATTAGATACAGTCAATGATTCTAGTGATGCATCACCGGTGACGGATATCCCGTTAGACGCAGTTAGTTTGCCAGTAACAGTCGTTATGTCAGCGGTAGTATTCCCAAGGGTCACATCACCAGAGAAAGTGGCATCATTAGTTACAGTCAATGAATCTAGCGATGCATCTCCGGTAACGGCCAGACCATTTGACGCGCTGAGTTTAGTTGCGCTCAAAGTGTCGGTGGTTTTGTTATAAGTAAGCCCGGAATCTCCGCCTAAAGTGCCCCCGTCATTGAACTGGACTTGTGTACTTGAGCCGCCCGGATTGCTAGAGCCGGCCTGATAACTAGAATCTAACGAAATAGTTACAGTGTCCGTACCAGTATCCGCCGTTAGAGTGATGTTATCTCCCCCAACAATATTCAAAGTATCTGTGGTGCTATCTGCAGCTAGCGTACCGGAGACTGCGCCGTTTTCACCCTTGACAATAACAGTTGAAAAAGCGTTCTGATTAGCTTCTCCTCCTGCAACTAGGCCGGCGGCGCGGTCGTCAATAATTTTTACTAACTTGCCGCGACTATAACTTCCAATTGCTCCCTTACTAGCTTTCGCCACATTCTATACCCCCTTATTTTGATGTTTCCACTGCAGCATAGAATATGGCTATCGACGTGACAATACCGGCTAGCACCCCGCCGGCGAACCACCAATTCGCATTGTCATTTGGATCTTTTAAAGCCAGCTTTTGCAGCCTTTCGATCTCTGCATTCTTTATTGAAAGAAGTGAAGTATTTTGTTCTTCAAGTAGAGTAGCTCTGTTTTCAATAATTGCAATTTCCAAATCATGTTTCGCTTTAAACTTTTGTAACTCATATTCAATTCTAAGGTCGCATTCAATTTGCTCATATTCCTTTTCTGCTAGCAATCTGCCAGCAGTAATCGTGTCCATAAGAACTCCTTGAAACGGTGCCTCATCTCCCTTTTTTAAATTAGTAATTTTACCCGTTTCTTGTGCTAATACACTATAGGGCATAAAAATAATAGTCAGCCCTAAAAACAAAGATAAACATTTAGTTTTAGTTTCTCGGTACATACGTTGCTCCAAATTTCCTACTCATTTCTTTTGCTAGAGACTCTGGATCTCCATCAAATTCATCAATAATCTTATTGATCTCTTCTTCTTTCTTCTTATCTAAATTATCAAATTTTAATTGATATTCACGCTCCAACATAGCTAATGTATCAGAATGCCTTTTCAGCAATTCATCTCTTTTCCTGATTTCTTCGGCATGAAGATTATTTATAATATCTAATTCTTTCTTGTGATTGTTCGTGGCCATTTTAAGAATTTCAGAAAACCTTTCACTACTTTTTCTTGTTACTAAAAAAGTAATAAAGATAGCAACCAAGACTACTGGAAAGTGCCAATAATTCTTGATAAATGACCATATCTTTTTTAAAGTAATCTTAATTGCTATCCAACTCATTATCCGCCGTGCCTCCATACTGAAGCAAAGTCCACGGCGGCTTCAGAGCCAATGTATACCAGGGCCACGGCGACCCAATCAGACGAATCCAAGGAACCGGCTAGGGCTAATCCCGTAGCGGTCAACCACACCATTAACTTTCTGCTAGTTAACTTAGATAGCAAATTATCTAAGATAGCTTTTGTTTCATCGCTCATAAAAAATCACCTCCTAGTATAAGTAGATTTCTAGAGTGAAGATCAGCTAATTTTTTCTAACGGAAGGCCCGGGCCGGCCTCTAACAAATTGAGATCTTTATCAAAAAGCCCCCAACAAATTGCTTCTTTTGCGGACCGTTGGAGCAAAATATGTTCGCAAGCCTCTTTTAGGTTATTATATGGCTTGGAAGTTTTCCAATTGCCAACATGAAATATTCTACCGTCCTTTTGCCTCAACAGACACATAGCATGCCCTTTCAAGGAACCATCTTTTGTTAACCAGGAAAAAGTAAAAATACGAGGATAAAACGTTGACTTAATTACATTCGCTGCCCAAACGGCGAAATCATCACAATCCATTTGTGTATGTGGCCAGGGCTTTCCCGAAGCCATTTCATCTAGTTCGTGCTGTACTCTTTTTGGACTACCACAGGCATCCCATAATTCTTTCCAAGTATCTGGAGACCATCTTAGGCGGCCTAGATTTTCTTCTATTTCTCCCAAGGTCATACCTTGTTCTAGTTTAACATCTGAATATTTGCGGTGATAAAGAAGTCTATATACTTTACTCCAGTTCGACCACCAGATATACGCTACTTTATAAAATTTCTTAATAAACCATAATTTCATTTTGTTTCTCCTGACTAATATTTAACATTGGCATAGCCGTAATTATCCTTATCAATAATTATTTGTTGGTCGACACAATCTTTTAGTGAGTCTAGGTGGGAAATTAGTATTACTGTTTTAAACTGAGATTTTATCATATCTAAGATCCTCACAAACCCTTCCATATTTTCCTCATCAAGAGATGTGCCGGGCTCATCTAAAATAAACATATCACCCTTTGGGAGAGTGGACACATTTAAAAGGGCTAGCCTGATGGCCATTGAAGCGATAGTCTTTTCTGCTCCGGAGCCCATTTCGATAGGCCTAGGATCATGTTTCGGGTGTTTAATTAAGATATCAAGTTTGCGGCCATCGTCTTCAAAGAAGACTTCGAAGTCAACGATATTTGTTAATATTTTTGAGATCTCTTTATTCACAATTGGAAGTTTTTTCTTAATAATATCATAAGATATACCGTTACTATGCATGCACTTCATATAAAGATCAACCGAAGAGTACTCATCTTGTAGTTTTTCATATTCTTCTTGATCTGATATTAAAGTGCTTATTTTCTCTTCCAGAGAACCGTGTGTTTTATAAAGCTCCATAAGTTCGTTCTGACAACTTTCATGAATCTCCTTTGCTTCTGTTAGATTGTTCTGTATTTGAGTTCTATGTGTTAGCAGGCCTTCTAAGTTGTTAATAACATCTTTGTTCTTTTGATATTCCTCTTTCTTCTCACCAAACTCATCTATTTTTCTTTCAATATTAATGAGCTTTGTCTTATTTTTTTCTAAAGATAGTTTGGTAGTGCTAATATCCATTTCAACTTCGTTTTTTTTCTCCAAAACTTTATCATACTTTCCCATATGCTCTGTTAGTTTCTCGAAAGAAAATTCTTTCGACTCCTTTTCCAGCTTGCTCTTTCCCAAAGAGAGGGTTTCTATAGATAGAGAGGTTTTATTGACACTGCTTTTTGCTTCGTGTGCATCTTTAATAAATTTACAGTGTGTGTACTCTGTTCCGCAAGGGACTTCCTCTAGAGACGCAATTGCCTTATTCTGAGTTTTTAATTTGAAATCTAGTTTCTCTATCTCTTGCTCAAAACTTTCCAGTTCTTTTATCTTATCTTCAGATATATTTATTTTGTCTTGTAAGCTCTCGATATCAAACTGATTTATAAAATTATCGATCTTTTTTAAGGATTCGTTGTTCTCTACCAGATTTTGAGCTAAATAATTATCTTCACTTTTAATTTTTACAGAAATTTCTTCAAGTTTTTCTAATTGATCTAAAACTTCTTTAATATCAATAATTTCCGTAGGTATTGTTTCAATGGCATTGATCAATTCGCTAAGAGATTCTGCTTTAGACTCTATATCAGATTGCAATTCTGCACATTCTGTCTTCTTTCTATCTGAAATTATTTCTGCAAGTGCTAATTCTTTCCTTGCTTCTTTTATTTCTTCGGTAAAGTTGTTACTACCCAGACGTTTTAAGTTCGCGCGCAATTCAGAACCTTTTTCTTTTGCTAGCTTAAATTTTCTCTCAAAGATCTCTAAGTCAAGGAACTTGGCAAGTATTTCTTTCCTCTTTGTAGAACCCTCGCCGATAAAAGAAAGGGAATTCAACTGAGAAGACATCGAAGTAAGTAAGAAATCGTCTAAAGTCCCGAAAATTTTACGTATATTTTTATCTGTATCTGATCGCGACAAACCATTCATTTGTTTTTCCTCACCGGTCAAAGTGTCTATTCTAACGAAATCTAAATCAGTTTTTGCTTCAAGAGTTATCTCCCCTTTAAGTCTCTTTGTGTATTTTTCGGACCTTCTATCAACATAGTATGTGTATTGTCCAACCTTAATTTCTAAGTTTCCGGAACAATCTTCTTTGTTTTGATTAATAACGTTTAAATTCTTCCTATTATTTTTAGATGTCGAGTTGTATAAAGTGTATAAAAGGCCGTCTACAATACTTGACTTCCCAGAATAGTTTTTACCTAAAATACCAATAATACCATTGGTATTTTCAAAGTCAATTTCATTTTCCTCGCCATAATTAAAGAGGTTCGACCAGTTAAACTTTTTTAAACTCCAATTGACGTTTCTAGATACCTCTTCTTCTTGTTCAACTATTGTATTGTATTCTTTGTTTATTCCATAGATTAAAGATAATGTTTGTTCTTCCAATCCGTGATCATCTAAATACTCTAGAATAAGATCTTCTTGCACTTTTATATCTCTAAGATCTGAGACCTTAAGTGAACTAATAAGATCACTATTCGAATAGTCTTCTGTCGATTTGTTAAGATAAGTAACGGACTCTGGTTTGAATCGCGTGTGAGTGGCCTCTACTGCCCTCCTAATCGAATCTAAAGATAGGTTTGTACTAGACACCAATCTAACGCGCGCGCCTTCGGGAGGGGCCGCTTTCTTGGGTATGCGCCCCTTGGCGGTTAAGTCAATAGTAACGAAAGGTTTGGGGTTTGGAATAGAAATATGTTCACAAGTATAATCATCCTTTCCAATAATATCCCATAAAAGGAATCCCTTATCGTTTGTTTCTCCGTGATTCTGTTGTACGGTGGACCCGGGATAACGAACTTTGCCATCGTGATCTAAAACTTGATTTGTTTTATGGATATCTCCAAGCATCGCATAATCAAAATCTTGGAAAATAGATAATTCGTCTTCTCCGTGTTCCATGATCCATCCAATATCAGTTTTTGAATTCGAAATAGCCCCATGATACAGAGCAATATTAATAGCCTTGGGATCTGTGGGGGTAACCCAGTTTTCCCTATCAAATACAGAAAGTACGTTTAAGGTTATATTGCCCTTTAAACGCACCTCTAAGGAATCTTTGAGTAAATGCAGGTCCTTATGAGCTAAAGCGCTCACAATGGGCGAGAGGGCGTCTAAACGGCTGCTATTACGTAAATTGCCGTCATGGTTACCCGGGATGATATAGGTAGGAGCAATATCTGCTAAATTCTTGAAAAACCAAGAACACATTTGTACAAATTCTGGTGATATTTGTGTTTTCGTGTGGGCGATGTCCCCACAATGCACAATATAATCAACTTTCTTCTCTCTAAGAATTTGATAAAGTTTTTCGAACACTGTCCGGTACTCTTTATGATATTTGAGATTCCGGATGTGGGTGTCAGCCAAATGGCATATGAGCATAGGTGTCCCTTGTTAATCCTCGACGATTATCATACCACGCCTATTGACGTGTGTCAAGGAATAATTGAAGAACCTGGGGCTGCCGGCTGTGGTACGGGGGCTTCGACTTCATAATCTCCCAAGTGATTGGGATGTTTCACAGACAAATCATCCAGCACGTCTCGCATTGCTTGGGCTGCTACAGATAGTTTTTTTGTAACGCCGGCAAGTTCAGCCAATTGGCCTCCGACTAATTCTTCTATAATTCTAGAAGCTATCTTAATATTATTAGCCAGTGCTTCAGGATCGTGCGGTACCGGTTCTTTTAAGTTTGTTATATCTGAAGACTCGACACCCTCTGAAAGAAGGAATAAATTTACCTCTTCTTTGATAATTTTATTAAGTTTCTTGCCTGTAATTTCCATCGTATTAGCTCCTAAATAGAATTAATGACTCTAAATAAGTAGTTATCACTATTCATTAGTTCTGCTTCTTTTTTTCTTTCTTCAAATACTTCTTTCCTCATTTCTGCCACATCATTATAAGGTGAAACGTTAATTTTGTAAACCTCCAGTCCGTATTCAAGTAATTTATTGATTATATACATTGATTTTTTTTCTGCATCTGGGTCTAGAGCAATATAGACCGGCGTGTCATTATTAACAATCTCTTGAAAAATTATAGATTTCTCTCGGATTGTTGAGCCTAATATAGGAACAGAATTGGGGCCGGCGACTATCGCGTCAAAAGCGCCTTCTACAATAACTAAATCAGAATCCCAATCAATATATAGGTGATTAAATATTATATCCCGGCCGGCCTGAGGGTTCTTATATTTGGGCCAGGTGCCTGAATAAGTTCTAGAAACAAAATAATTACAATGGCCAGACAAACCGAAAGATGGTACAACTACCCTATCGGAATATTCTCCAGAGGGGCAATACCCAATCTTCCATCTCATTATATCTTTATCAGTTACTCCGCGTTGGCGAAGATACTTTAAAGCGGGGCGGGCGTGGACCGGGAGGGAACTATTTGCGAGAGAGATAAATTCTTCTGGAAGACTTATTTTCTGTTCCTCCTCTTGTATCTCTGTCGAAAACAGATCGTCGCCAAACGAACTTAAATCTACCCTACCGGTGATCTCACTCCACTCGGACCGCTGATTGAAACTACCGTACCTTCTAACAAGCCTTCTAAGAGACCTACCATGGTAATCACATATCCAACACTTAAACGCGTCTTTCTCAATGTTTATTGATAGCTTTCTCTTATGGTGCTTACACTGCGGACAGGAAAATAGAAGTTCGTTACCAGATTTATAGAAGTGTCCTAATATATCCGAAAGTATATTTAGCTTTCTTCTTTCCGGCTGCAAACTTCGTAACCCGCTTTAGCAATCACTAACGAGTCAGCGCGATCTGTTTCGCCTGCTTTGGGATTGCCGTACTTAGTATACATAATATCAAAGTCAGGCTCTCTTGTCAACAATTCTTTTATTACAACTTCTTTTGCCTTTTGTCCGCGCGCAACAGAAATATTACAAAGCTTTCTTGCAGCTGCAGCCGTAAAATAAGCCGGCTCTATTCCGAATATATCATAGCACATCCAAGACACCACGCCGTTGAAGGCCTGTAATTTTGCCATCGTCTTGGCCGATGAGCCTCCAGACTTAAAAAAAGTAAACGGTTCTTCTATAAAAATTTCTTCTAGGCCGACTGGCAAAGTCTGTAATTTATCTTTGATAAAATCTGCTTTTTCAAAAACAGACTTAAGTTTCCTCGTGTCCCAGGCTTCACACAAAATAATCTTGTGCCCATCAAGAATAGTTGCACCTGTGATACTGGTGCTAACATCTAATCCTAATATCATTTAAAAATCCAATTTTATCTTAACAGTATAATCTCTTTTATTGGTTTTTTTAAGGGGTGTTGCTAGTTTTGTTATAGCAATAAGGTTTTTGTCCTCGTCATATATGCCAACTTTCGAAATATATGTCTGCCTTTCAAACTCCTCGCTATAACCCCCGTATGAGCTGGATATTATATTTTTGATTGGTATTTTATCATCTTCGGCGTACACTGAGGAACCAGTGCTGGTCGAATAAGAACCGGATTTAACAAAGGTGGGGTTTCCAGAGTTATTTAATTCCCCCTTATTTGCGTGGGCGAACATTGTCAAAGTGGGAACATAATTCGTGCCCTCGAACAGCAAATCATAACTTGCGCTGACGCGGGAATTATTACCCACGCCAGAAGATTCTGGAATTCCATCATTTGCGCCTACGGCATATTGTAACCAAGAGGATGCAACATGATTGCCATCATTGTTATAATTTATAGTATGGGAGCCATCGCCCAGATCCCAACTGCCTGTTAAAATTATGAACCCCTCGTTATAGAGAGCAACGCCGGCGACGGATCCCGTGCCCACGCTGCCTGTTGGTCCTACTTGAATTAATTCTCCATTTTTATTTTCGTCTTTAAGTTCCCCGATTAAAGTTCCTGTAACGAAAAATTTTAAATTTACGGTTCCCTTTTTTATAGAGGAGCCAAAAAATATAGAAGGTATACTTAATAAGTTTAATGGCTGATGGGATTTGGCACCGAGGTGACTATCATAAGAATAATGATCACTGGCAGGTTTATAAAAATCTAATGTAGTTCGGAGCGCGTTTATTCTATTTCTAGTAGATCCAGTTGCGTGGTATTCTCTACTAATTGAGGATGTTAGGGGATAGGTACCCTTAAAGTCTTCCCCATATGAGGATTTATGAAAAGATGTCGCAGAAGTCGTTTTAAAGGATGATAGATCTGATCCCTTTGATAAGAAAGGATATACTAAGTCAGAAGCGCGATTAACATTAATCTCATGAAGATTTATGTGGCCAGAGGGAGTATTTGAATTTTGAGATGACTGATCGGCATTTTTATAATATATCTTGCTCTGATATATTTTAAAATCTACTTTAGGGTTCGCTTCGATACTATTGTATATAATATCATTGGCCTTGAATTTATATAGGGGCATATTGGTGTCCTCCAACCCTTATAAAAACTAGTAGTCCAATCTGACGCGTAGGGTTAGCTCCGTTTCTGGCGTTTTCTTTAATGGTTCTGACAGCTTAGCAACAGCTAATAGTTCGTTATCCGCCGAATAGAGGCCTACCGCAGTGATATAAGATACTGGATTGTCTAGGGAAGTATTCTTTACCCTTATTTTGCTATTACTCAAGTAAGTGGGGCTAGCACTATAATTAAATTCATTGTGGTTTGCTCTGCAAAAATAAATTGTAGAATTAAGCTCTGTCGTATTATTAAACTGTATATTCTTTAATCTGTTTCTAATACCGTCACAGGAACCCGAGATAGAGCCTGAAGCCAACGAGTCTCCGAAACTATCATAAATGTTGTTCCCAGTTCCGTCGGTGGTGCCAAAATAATTTGTTACACCAATATCATCGGCGAAGGTATCACTACCTAGGTCTGTGAAGGTCTCGTTACCGAAGATGGACGAAGTAACAACAGCGATACCTGCTTGGTAATAAATAAGACCATGAGCGGCGGCGCCGTCAGAAGAAGGGTTCGCAACTGGTGATGTGAATAAAAGGCCGTATTCACCCGCGGGGGAGTTGACACGATAATCATTTTGAGCGTTGGCATCATACAAGGTAAGTTCATCGTCTAGGGCAGTGTACACACCACCGGTATGAAATGTAAGTTGTACGGAACCTTTTTTGATCTCATCTTTAGTAAGTAAGCGAGAGAAATTAACGAAAAAGCACGACTCCATTTTGCGGCCGCCGGTTAAGTCTCCATCCTGATCAAACTTTCTAATATTTCCATTTTCATCGTGACCAGCTAACATTTGGGCCATTTGATTATATATATTAATTTTCTTAGCGTTTTGTGTTGAATCAGAAGATGAAAAATGTGAATCGCTATGGTACCCAACGGTTAAATCAAAAACATGGTTCGCAGAAGAGCTTAAGTATGGATAGTCATAAACCGACTGAAACATACCATGAGAGAAATTCTTAATATTTTCGTCTTCATACGTTCCAGATACAATTGTCCCAGTAAGCGGAATTGCTTCGTGCAAAAGAGTTCTTGTAGAAGTTACGTCATTGTTTAAAAAAGATTTGAATGTTGTTGCCATGATTTTCCTCTAGTGAATTATATCATTAAAAATTACTTATTTTAATATTTATCCAGATTTATATTTAACAAATCTCACAGGAATATCTATTCTATATCCTGTTGTTGCTCCGGTTACTCTGATTGTAGAATCAATATAATAATATGTTTTATCTCCAATAGTAAAATTATCATTACCTAATTTAGTAAACAATGTCGTACTCGCATTCAAATCAATACTCGCGCCTATTTTGAATTTTAGTTTTGTTCCGCGGGGACCTTTGAGCACCTGTTTACCATTGATACCATCTCCGCTAGACTCTGCGACGGTATCAGTACTAGTATTAGTCGAAACGATATCCGATGTAGTCGATAAATAATAACTAGCTATATTGTCGTCATCAATATAAGAAACTAATGCCAGCGAGCCTTGCTTGGAAGCAATACTACCCAATCGGTTATCTATTTCAATAATATATTGATGTTCCTTTAAATCAGAGTCTAAGGCGTGAGTTGGGGATATATCATCTGTATCAAGGCCTTGATGAATTTCTATGTGATTAAGTTCGTCACTAAGTGTGTTACCGTTTAAAACCCCTGGCTGGCTGGCCAGTGCCTCGTTTATTGTATTGGGCTTTCTTGTTTTCTCAGTGTCTTCGTCGACAACCACCAAAAATGCATCAGAGTCTCCAAGATCATACATCTGTGTTTTTTGAAGGGATGTTTGAAGTTTTAGAACCGGCAAATAAAGTAAATTAGTTCTTGGAATTGAAATTAATTTTGATTTCATCGACGACATATTATTTGTAAATGCCTCTAGTACCGGAGTCTGTAATAACTCCAAATCGTAATAAGCTGATCCTGACGCGTGGTCTTTATCATACAGCTCATAATTGATTTCATCATCAGCAAAGGCGAATTTTACAATCTTAAAACTTCCGTCGCCCTTTGCTAGTCTCATACGACCGGTATCGGTCAAAACAGCATCTAAAATGATGTCTCCAGAATTGTCCAGGAATGCCATGTTATATTACCTCTTAAATATTCCTTGTTAGTAATTAGTATTATATTTCAATAAGTTTGAATTATCGAAAGATAAATTTATTGTTTTATCTTATTTTCATTAATGATTTATCGTCATAAGACTTCTTAAAATTAATATTTAAGTCCAGTCTGCGACCTGTTTTTCTAGAAGTTAAACGAATTTTAAATTTCTTTCCAATTAAAGATTCGTCCTCAAAACCCAACAATGGGTTTAGTTCAGAGGCCGAATCGGCTATCTCTAAAAGATCCTCAGACCCATCATAGTTTATGTCAATTTGATTTTTGGAAGGCCTCAAATGTAAATATTTTTTTAATATTTTTTTAGATTTTTTTCCTAACATATCTTTTTCAAATTTAGCCTTTTCCATATCTATTATATTAATGATAGGGTAAGATGCTTTCAAATTTTTAACCATTTCAAATTCATAAACAGTTGTAGGATTAGATACATGAGCGTGGTCGTCCATAGACCTAAACATATAATAATATTTTCTATTTGGTTTTATAGTATCGTCAACAAATGTAGTTCTGTCTTTTAGCACAGCTATTTTTGATCCTATGAAATCTTCATATGATGTTGGTTTGTTGCTGATTCTGAATATTTCAAAAGAGTGAATGTAGTCATCTGTCTTGAATAATATTTCATCATCTGGAGATAAATTCTTCGCTTTGCGCAACTTTTCTATTCTATTTCTTTCAAATAGGCTAAAGGCTATTGGCATTTCAGTCATTTCTCCGGTTTGACCGCTAAGAGCTATTAGAACTCGATCTGATTTATTCTTATACGGTATTAAAGACACATTCGGGGGCATCGGAGGATTATCCATAATACTAATAGTGTTAGAGAATACATAGGGAACTTCAACAAGTTTTACTACAGTTTTATAGTCTATTGCTATGCCCGCGGAAAATTCGCTTTCCTTCGGAGACAGTTTTTCACTCCAATCGCTCCACCAATTCGGTAGTGTTTTCTTGGGATCCGTGGATTCGGACCATTCAGGGGCCATGGTATATTTATTCTCATCATCGAGGATCACGCCGTCGGTGAGAACTTTATATTCATATTCTGTACCGACAATTAACTTCCAAGAATATACTTTATATTCATATTCTTTGTCATACTCAACCTGTGTGTCTATATATTTAAATGTATCAACCTCTCCATTATTAATAAAATAAAAATTCTGTATATTTTCTTGAGTAAGAGAATCTATTTTCGCAACTCTATAAACAACTGTTTCGCTGTATGATTTTGCTCCCGCCAATATATCAGCGTAAGTCCTAGAATATTTATCAATTAATTTATTGTATTTTGATTTAAATGCAATTTGCATAATTTTTTTCAAAAAAGTATCATAATCATATGCACTATCAGATTCTAATTCTTTTCTTGCATCTAAAACTATATATTCATATTTATCAATGTCCCATTGGCCGGAATATGGTTTTGAAAGGCCATTAGACAGATTCTCCATCCAATCATCTAAATCGAACATCTTCGTTTGAAAATTTTCCATTTCTGGGATTGTCAACGAACTGTGTTCTAGAAACGTTGCGGTGGAAGCAATATTACCAAAAATAATATCTGAAGTTGGGTATCCCTTGAAGGCCATATTCTCTTCTTTAATACCTTCCAAGGTATATCCCTCACTTATTCCCACAATATGGCCAACTAGAGATCTCCACAATCCTGTTTCATACAATGCGGTTGCAAAATCATTTTCTTTTTCTACATCGAAGTTTATCTCTGTATACATGGGAAATAAATGTTTCTTTTTAGAATGCTCAGCCAAGTCTCTAAGCTTTCCGGGTGGTATCACAATATTTTTTGATCTTGCAATTACTCGTTTATAAAAGTGAGTAGGATTCTCAAACAAAGTTTTTATAAGCTTATCTTTATTTTCTTTAAATGCATTTGACCAATTATCTAAATAAGAGTCAAAATCAATTTTTCCTTCCATTCCAGTTTCAGTTAAATATTTTAATTGTTTGGGCACCCCCTGGTGATCTATGACGATTCCGCCTAATGTAAAAAGTTGTTTAATTCTTTTATGTACTTCGTCTATAGATAGATTTGATTTCTCAATGTCCATAATAATATTCATATTTGGTATTAAGGGTGTAAAGTTAAAATTAGTATCTCCTAACACGTCTTCATATGTTTCCAATAGAAAATTGTACTCTTCTTTAAAGTCAGCTTGAAGTGGTTTTATAATATTAGATTCCGAAATATCTTTAGACAATACTGGCATATCATAGTCAAATGCAAAATCATAGAAAGGACCTACATTCGATTTTAAATTTAAACTATTTATTCGAACTGTGTCTCCTGTAATATTTTCCGGAGACATACCAGAAATAAAAGAGCGCCAGGACCATTCGCGTGGGAGGACCCTGATATTCAAGTCGCCCTCGTAGGTCTGGTCAAATTGGAATTCAGTCGCTTCGTTGGTGCCGTTTATACCAATGGGATCGTTTCCAGCATTAGCATCTTCGTACCATTGCCCGCTAGCGGCGTACGGTTCGCTGGGATCTTTCGCAATAAAGTGTGATTTCTGAGGATTGAAATCAACCGGAGAATTATAAAAAATTGTCATAAACTGTCTTTTCTTATGAGGTTCTCCTTTCTTCGTGAATACTCCTTTTGCTAAAAAAGACCAAAATGGAGCATATTCTCGGTTTTTTCTAAGTTCCCCATGGGGCTCGGGAGCATAAACATAATTTTCATTATAGTTCCCGGGAGCCGTATGGCCTTGGCGGGAAATAATTATGGTTCCAGGGTCCACCGAGTCGTCTGGCACGCCCCAGGCCTCCTGCCAGGCCGCGGCGGGATTGAAGGGCGTGAGGCCAGGAGGGTTTTCCCACTCATTACCCGGAAAGTCTCTAGGATGATTCGGTATAAGTGATATCAATTTATCGGTGACCTCTCCCCACATCTCCTGTCGTTGATGTGGTCCATCACTTATTAGCCCTGGATTAAAAAATTCTGCTCCGTAGCCATATGGCACCGGCCAGGTTATACCTTCTTTCGCCGATAATTCTTTGGGAAAATCTCTATAATATTTTCTAAGATGGTACCTCAATAGATCTGAAGAGTTTGTTGTAAAAAATGAGTTTGATCCATTTTCAGTATTATCAAATTCAGTTTGTTCAACCAGAGGAGTCTGGTGGGGAAATGCTCGACCGACCTGATCAACAACAGCCTGAGTGGTGTCATAATTAACTAACAGAATTCTTCTAGAAGTGCCAGCTATCTTTATATTTGTAAAGAAAAAATCACTTATAATATTGGCGGGACTCATGATATATCAATCCTATGTTTTCTTGCTTAAAATAAAATATTCATTATAAATAGGTAATTCTAACATTTCTGGTCTCCGTATATCCGCAATTTTATTTTCATATTTCTTCACTCTGCATAAAATATCCTGATTACTAAATTTAGGCTCCTGCATATGATTAACATCTAATTTTTTCCATATCGGTGCCCTAAGTTGTGTTTTCTTGTACCCAGCAAGATATTGAACTTCTACCAAATTTTCGTAGTGCATCCAATATACAGCGTAATCATAAAGATACAATTTTGGATCTTTAATACTATTATCAAAAAATCCAGTTTTTTTAACTATTTGGTCCGCGGAGCTGCTGTTCACATCCTTGGCTTCTCTAAATAAGGATTTAATTTGAGTGGGCAAATTAACAAAGGTCTCTCGTACTTTTGTTGCTAGCGTACTCATAGGCATGCCTGTTTCAAACAGATCATTAATTATTTCTTGATAAATATGTTTTTTAGTATGTTTCATATTATCATGATTAATGGTAGGAAAATTTTCTCCAATGGAAAATTTAAGATTTCTCCAATCATAAAATTCCATGGGCTCGCGAGAATTATTAGAGAATAAACCTAACAAATTCATGAATAAAGTATTTGGGTTTTTGGTCGATAAAAAATAAATATTTTCTCCATTATATTCTGTTTTCCCAATCTCTTTATGGGTGTCTTCTAAAATGTTATCGACATCATTTAACAAGTTTTCTTCAACTTCAGAAAACTCTTCTATATCAGTAGTTAATTCTTCTAAAAAAAGACCTGTCGAGGATAATATACTCCCCAACATTTTCTTCTCTTCGTATGTCTCTAATATAGCTTCTTTACTTGATGGTACTGTATCTTTTACAGTAAAATATTTATTATTTAAATTATATTCAACACATTTTAATATAATATTTCTATACTTTTCTTTATCCACAGCAGAGATGCCTAAAGGCAATGCTTCTTTTAAACTATCTACTCTAAAATTGCCCAGGCGTACGCTAGACGGAGTTAAAAAGGTAATTATATTTCTTCCAAGACTACTTCCCGGGAAGATTATTTTGGTGCTCATATTCTCAGTTGTAAAATATTTATTATTTTCTTCTTGGCCTCGTTTTAAAAAATTCATAAATTTTACACTCTTTAAACCTGACTTAGCGGGCCTAGTCAGAGCAGTTGCCGATGAAATATAATCATATCCAACATCTAAATTATTGTTAATTTCAAGAGTCGATTGAAGGGGGATCATAATTTTAAATAACATTTTCGTCGGTTTTGAGTGGCCAATAGGATTAGCTGGATCTAATATGTCTTGATTTTTATTTTTTGCTCCGATACCTTCATCATAAAAATCATAATTGGTAACTCCAGCTAATTTGCTAACTTTATCAATTATTATCTGAACTATTTCGATTGCTTTTAAGATTGAATCTGGTGTAGCAGACTCGGTAGCTAGCATCTTATATAAGTTATCTCTAAACTTCTTTCCAGAAATAGATACCTTAGCCGCGCCGGTACCTCCGAATTCTGTAGTTTCTTCATTAATTAATTTTTCAACTATCTCAAGTAAATCTGTTTTAATTTTTGTTCTAATAGTACCGCCAGAGTGTAAGTCAACTCCGGATTCCGGGCCGCCGGTCATCTTCTTTGATTTATATTCGTCTGTAAACC
>Ga0114906_1000367_pt1 | contig 26101 bp, 26 predicted proteins | sample MalvirDeepMed_M9_FD_89687 | JGI IMG/M metagenome (GOLD analysis project Ga0114906, IMG submission 89687) | Marine viral communities from the Global Malaspina Expedition - Malaspina viral metaG DeepMed_M9 | ecosystem: Environmental > Aquatic > Marine > Oceanic | place: Mediterranean Sea...
GATTCACCATTGACCAAAGCATTAGCGATGGGAGGATAAATTCTCTTATAGGCATTTACGGATTCGCCAATGAATCCGCTTCTTGTAAGATTCTCTTGAGAGGTATTTCCAACCAGAAGGCATCCTTCTGTGTGGTCATCAGTATTACCACAGTGGATTAAAATGTATTCAAACCCAGGAACATTTTGAATATGTAACATTCCCTTGTGCATTGAACCATACCTTGCACCATATCTCTGATGGAAACCACCTACAGTTCTCAACTGTATATCATATTCACCAGCAGGAATTCTCGTTTCACCTTGAACTTTATCTTCTCTAGCTTCATCTTCTATAGTGAACCCAAGAAACTTTCTACCACTGGTAGTATCAAACAGTACACCCAATGTTGAATCGTCTTGCGAACTAAATCTAAGAACTTCTAGTTTCATAATACTCTCCTATTTAATTGAAACCTGTTCAGCTGATTTGATAGCAGAGGTATCCCAAACACAACCCGAAGCAATGTCCCATGTATAATACCAAGCGTGGCTAGGATCAAGACGATACTTCCAGAAGTATTCTTTTATAACTATGCCTGGATAATCATCTGCAACTTTCTGCCAGTTTATAACTCTACCAATATTTCCTTGGGTTCCATACTTTCTACCAAATTTTAGGAACTCCTGTTCATTTTCAATGACCAGACATTTACTTTCATCAACCTCAACTGAGTATAGGTTATCGCCCTTCCAATGGGGCGCATCATGTTCCATCCAATCAACCCATGCCGATTGAACACCAAACCAGAAACCCTGTGGTTTCCATTCAGCAGATGATAGTTGGCCCTTGGGTACGCTTCTAATTGATTCTAACCTTTCCTTTGATACTACAGTATATGTGTGTTTCTTTGCAGCACTACTGAGTTCATCAAACGAAGGATCTTTCTTTGTTGGTCTTTGTTTAACCGGAACTTGTTGTGGTTGTTGTCTAGCAGATGAAGGTATTTTATTTGGTATTTCTCTACCACGATTGGGACGAGAACGTTTTGGTCTACGTGTCGTGGCTGGCGCTTCTAACTCCCCACCATCCACCTTTTGCAGTTGACCATCCTTTGTGTAATAAGTTACTTTACCTGAACGTGGATCTGCCCATCTACCCCAACCTTTACTAATCAATCCCATCTGCTTAGCTTGTTGAGCGGCTGGAGAATCGTTCTCAAATAATTCAGATAAAAGTATCATGACAGTCTCAAGTAAATACCTTTATATAAGTATTCTCTCCGAGACTATTCCTTATCCAGTCGAGGAATTCTATGGTTCTCTTTTTTACGATGGGTAGTTCTTTCTTCCATAGGTTTGTTTTTATTCTTCTTAATTTTCTGAACAGTTTTATACTCATCGTCCAAGTCTTCCCAATCTTCGTTAACCCACTTATGCCATTCTGGCATTTTCCATATCCTCCACTATCGATTTGATTTGATTTTCTAAGGACGGATGGGTGGTTGTTGTTGACTCTCCCAAGTAATTATAAATAATACCATCATAAATACTCATGTCATCGGATAAGGCATTTTCACTTACATGGTCCTTAGCTTCGTCTGTAAGAAAACGATTTTCCTTATCACTCACCACCCGATAAACTTTACCACCCAATCTCTGAACGTTTTCCAATTCATTTGGAAAGCGAACGTCAGGAATAATAAACCGATCAATTCCCCAATCTTTATGAAATAACATCATCCAAGAGAAGACGGTGTTTACCCAAACATTTTCTCCCCACAGTTCTCTTCCTTGTTCCGTTCCAAGAATTTGAAGGAGTCTACGAACCCTGGGCGGTTTGCTGTTGAACACCTCATCGTAGTCAGCCTGACCTTTGGCGATACAATCTATTTTAAAATGCCAGGCTAATGAGATGTTACGAAATCCATATTCATCAATGAAATGTGTTTTCGCAACGTAGTCCTTTCCAGACCCAGCAGCGCCCGATAATCCGATAACTTTAACATTATCTAAAAGATAATCAAATACGTCAACCATTCTATTTCCTAGTGTAGTTGTTTAATAATAATTAGTTTAACTCATGTCTCTAAACGTAACCAGTGTAGCCGAGCAATGCCAACTCACGCTTTACTAATCGAAGATCATTATCAACCATACTCTTTACCCAATCATTAAATGGAGTTCTTGGTGCCCATCCCAACTTTTCTTTAGCTAAAGAGCAATCACCACAAAGAACATCTACTTCCGCTGGACGGAAGAACCGTGGGTCTTGTGTAACAAAACGTTCCCAATCAGATATATTAACACACCCAAAAGCAGCATCCAAAAAGTCACGAATAGATTTTGCCTCACCCGTAGCAATTACAAAATCATCGGGTTCGTCTTGTTGTAACATCAACCAAGCCGCTTCTACAAAGTCTGGAGCATATCCCCAATCCCTCATAGAATCTAAGTTACCAAGAGCAAAGGTATCAATCTCCCCTAATGCTATCCTAGCCACATTCATTGTAATCTTACGAGTTACAAATTCATATCCTCTGCGTTCACTTTCGTGATTAAATAAGATTCCAGAAACATTATACATGTCATAACTTTCACGATAATTAACAGTGATCCAGTGACCATATAACTTTGCAACTCCATACGGCGAACGGGGATAAAAGGGTGTAGACTCTTTGGCGGGGTTTTCTACCATCCGGCCGAACATCTCACTAGAGGACGCCTGATAGAAACGGACTTCCTTTCCATACTCTCGTATGGCCTCAAGCATCCTTAACACGCCTAACCCTGTGGCATCACCCGTATATTCAGGTGTGTTCCAACTTTCATGCACAAATGACTGAGAAGCAAAGTTGTAAACTTCATCGGGTTCAGAGATCTTCAAACATCTCAACAAAGAATTCTGATCAACCAAATCACCATTTAAAAACTGAAAATTCTCATTGTCTTCAAGGTGTCCAGTGTTGTCTCTATTAATTCTAGATGACCGTCTTTCCATCCCAAATACTTTATATCCTTTATCCAATAGGAAGTCGGCCATATAACTTCCATCTTGTCCATTAATTCCTGTAACTAAAGCTCTCTTCATAACTTGTTCTCCTAATTTTAATTCTTTATTCAATTCCACAAATGAATCCATATTCATTATACTTGGGCATCTTACCCCACTTCGTTGACCATTTGCGCCGATTATCCGATTCAGCTTTTATCTGACGTTCCCATGTTTTTCCTTCGTTCTCTTCTAATCTATGACTTCCTCTTGCCCCAAAGTGCCACACCAATGAAGTTGTCGGCAATACAAATCTAAATCCAGACTGCAACATTCGTAAAAACAAATCCATGTCCTCCCAACTCGCTGGAGCAAACAACGGATCATTTCCTCCAATCTCATCCCAATCACACTTTCTAATCAGACCACTTACTCCCTCACCCTTTGGGATTTGAAAATCATTAATCTGTGTAAACTCTTTCGCCCACTGTTCAAAACTATCCTTTTGAAAATCGTGATGATATGCCCCAAAGGTTTCTTGGGGAACAACCACCGTACCATGTCTGGACTCCTGACCGGAAAACATTTTAGGTTCTACTCTGTGAGAATTAACCCAAAGCTTTTCGTCAGGATGTTGCTCAAACACATCCAACAAAGCACGATCCCAATCCTTAGTCACATAAAAATCTGAGTGTAGAAACATTATATATTCGGTCTTAACTCTCTCAGCACAAAAGTTCATACCACCACCAATGCCCAGCGGGACATCATTTTTATCTATATAATATTCTAAATCATATTCTTCAGCATGTTCTTTCAACCACTCATCTGTACCATCCTCACAATTTTCAGCATGTATTATAAATGGTGCATTATAATAATAACTGTTTTTACGAACAGAGTCAATGGCTATCTTAAGATATTCTAAATTATTAAATGTAGAAATACAAAATGACATTGGAATATTATTATCCGTTTTAGCTGATTTACTATTCTTCCAATACTTTGACAACCGATTGGAATCAACAAATCCTATATCATTTGCACCATCTCCATATACAATCTGAGACATTGAAAGGCCATTTAAATATCTCTCCACTTCTTCTGATTCTGTCTTTCTTAAACAGGGTATATCAATAAGAACATAATCACTAAGATCATTATTGACCATTATATTGTTCGGCGCTACATCTTCAAACGACACTCCCAACTCATTGAATATTTTAAAATGGTCAGAAATAACTGAACTATAAAACTCTTGTGAATGTTCAAGATCTTTAAATCTATTAAAGTGACGAGTACGTCTAGTGTTCCAAACATCCTCATCATAAAAGTTATTAGCTGATTTTATTATCAGCGGATACCAATCCTCATACCACTTTGTCACAATCATGTTTTCATCTATCTTATATGTTGGAACAATATTATTATCTGGGTTCTGAGTATATTCTAGTATCCTTTGAACCAACCCAGCATCATTAAGAATTTGTGGATCTATCCAAGGATCGTGTCTGTGTAGAATAAAATAATCATCCCACACCTCATACTTTCTTTGTAGTTTATCTACATGAGTAGATTTAATTGTGCGTATAGATTTTGGTGTAATTGTTATTTCACCATCATCAATTGAATAAATGTCTATGCTTTGGGGACCATCTTTCGGTATTCTTATCTTTCCATCCACAACCACATAGTCATCATTAAAATTAAATGTATGTGTTCCTATAAGTCTATCGTCCCATGTTGGTTCAATTCTAGATATAATGTTTTCTTTCCAACCATCTTTAAAATCTACCTCTTTAAATACAATTGCGTTTCCATATAACTTAACCGAATCTTGTGTCGGCATAATTAATTTGCCGTCCCTCTCAAATATATTTCCTGCAGGTCTAGCAAAATCTACTTTAATATGTTCCTTTACAACCCAATCATTAAACAAATTATCTGTATGAAGTACCAATAAATTATTATCTAAATCATCTCCACAAGTAGTTAATAGATAAAATCCATCTTCATCGGAATGAATTACACAATCTGATGCTCTTATATCAGCTATTGTTTTAACAAGTTCCCACTTGTATGGAAACTCTGAAGCCTTATAAAATTCTATACGTCCAGCTCCGCCCGTTTCCGGTATCATAAAAATGTCTTCACCCTGTGTAAACAAATGAGGAAACGATAAATGATATGGCCGTTCTAATACGGTAACTGGTTCTGTAATTGTTAAATCATCGTTTATAGTACAAACAGATATTTTTCCTTTCTTATAATCATACTCTTCAAAAAACAAATAGTTTTCAAATAAGAACGGATCTGCATAATATTTTCCATCTGGTACGGGCAGTTCCCTTAACCCATCCAAATTAAAAACATCTCCATCGTTTTTCTTAATTGCTATGAACCACTTATTCTTCATTATCCTATTACACTATTCCACGGATCTAAAGGAGCTTCTTCTCTAAAAAGTAAATTAATATAAATATCCATCCCTTGATAACTCCCCCAAGGGATTCCAGCAGAAAATTTCATATAATGGTCTGGAGAAATAATTCTATTATATCCATAAATTTCTGGATCTCGCGTATCGTGAACAGTAATTATGTTAACTCTATCAAACATCAAGTTAACCAAGTCTCCACGTAAATGAATTCCAGCATCAATAAATGCTAAATCATATTCTTCAAATTGAATATTAGATAAACTATCCGCCAATTCCTGAATATATTCATCTGAACTAGGATCGCTGCCTCGTTTAACATTCCGCGGGCCTCTTCCTGTCACATCTTCCTCAGCCTCTAATATCTTTGGACCTACCTCAATTGGAACTAACTCCCAATTTTTAAACTCAATAAATTCTTCATCAGCTTTACATATATTCATCCACTCTTCAGATGAAATTTTTAACAAATCTGCTACAGCTACGTCTGGAGAATGAAATTCGATAGATGTAACTCTATCACAGAACTCGAAAAATGTCCGTGTTCCATCACCCAATCCAAACTCAACAACCGATTTTATATTATACGTTTCTATTATCCGTTCATGAATGAGTTTATGATCTACCATACCTGCTTTTGCCGCTGCATATAAAGCTTCACTCATTGTACTTCCATTGTTTTTTTATTGTATTTAAATACTCGTACATACGGTGGCTGTTCCATTGGATTGTCCTTAACACTCTTTGGAACATATAACCATTTATATTTTATTTTTGGGTGTTCGTGACGATGTATTAATAAATCTCTCCACGTTCCTCTATTCCCCCCACCCAAATCAACCCAATTTATATCTGAGTTGATTGCAAATTTTATTAATTCAAACCACATAAACTTGGCCATATACTGATCGCTAGTCTCTTCTTTATTATACATGGGTGGGTGACACTCAATATAATCATCATACCGTTCTACAAAATGTACCGATAGAATACTTTGAACATCTCCATTTAATATTTCATATGCAGCGAAACTCATCAAAACTCCAGCAAGATGTAACTGATCAATATAATCTCTCCCAAACCCCCACTGTCTTTTTTTACCGCGAATATTCTGTTGTTCCCATACCGCCATAAAATGAGCTATTAAATCGGGGTTGTATTCTATTTGTGCATATTCTATATTCCGATTTTTCTTCATAGTTGCATTATAATTTTTCTTTCCAGTTTTAGCTAAACTAGAAACATAATCTTCAACACTGTTTAAATTTGTATTAACCAATAGCGGAGTTTGATACATTATTGTTCATATAACTTTCTTAATGATTCATCACAAGCTTGTGCAAACTTTATAAAATCTTTAATTGTAAAGTCCATTCTAAAATTCTTATAATGAATATGAATTCCTTCACCAATGTTGTCTTCGATATCTAATCGGTTATTCATTATTGTTCCGTTCAAATGGTCTGTAGCAAGAGTAACCACGCCAGCATTAACATTCATGTGAGGTTGAGATGGCTGTAACCATTTACCATCGTCACACCCCATGTACCCATACTCATTTAAATCCTTTTGTATAGCTACAACCTTATCCCCACATCCAGCATAGTGCATCATATAGATGTCTTGTATCCTATCAACCTGACCGTCCGCTAAAGATTTCCCCCGGTACCCATCGGCCCATCCTCTAGTGTAATGCCATCTGCCTGGCATCTCAACTGGTTTTAATCCACCTCGCGCGACGGCCCAATTCATATGTCCCATTTCACCGTGCCATTGTCCCACAACATACGGGGGTTGCCAATAATCTCTCATCGTTTGTAACTGAGGTTTGTCTGCTAAAATTATTCCTGAACTCCAATAGTATTCAAACATGTCCTGCAATCCTGTCATGTCTAATACTTTTTGATTTTTAGACATCCAATCAAACCACAGATCATATGTGTTACCATATCTAAGATACAATTCTCCGGGCGGAAATGCCTCAAACATATCTGGAGTATTTTTATGTACAATTATATCCACATCCATATACAAAAAGCGTTCATGGTCTGATTCTAAAAAATGATCAATCGCAGATATAAGATTAAAATGTTCAGTTGGATATTCTTTTCTAAATGATTCTTCCTGTAAAACATAATACTGTGCTCCTATGTCTTCAGCATATTTTGTTTGAGATGGAACACAATAAGCAGCATATTTCCTAGCTTCATCACCCACAACTATTGTATATATTGCATTTTTTTTATTCATAATCTATTCCTAATAATCAATAAAAGATGAGTATGTTGTATAAATCTTATCAATATTATTATTCTTTATATCTTTAAAAATACTATCTGAAACTTTGTAAAACATTATATCAAATAACGATTTAACATTATCATCATTCATCTCGTTAGACAACTCTTCTATTCGCTTTTGATACCGATCTGTAACCGCCCTCTTATCAAAAATACAATGTGCGACCAAATGAGATAACTCATCATCAACAGACGGAACAAACATCTTTCCTCCATTTAAATTAAATTCTTTTTTATTATTAAGCATTGACTTTGTAAGTTTAATATCAACATTAACAAATGTATTAATGTCTTCTGCACTTCTATAATACAAACCTGTTACTATATCAAAATGAACATCATCATGGTGTTTAAAATGTGTGTGTGATTCCGCGCCATATAAACATCGATTCACATCTGAATAAACTTCATATCCAAAAGATCTTGCCTCATTACTTAATTCATCTATAAATTCTCTAGGTACTAAAACATCAATATCATTTTCCATTGATGATTGTTGAGACGAAATCAAATCAATGTTTCGAAGAACCACATACTTTGAATTAGTAACACGATCTATTAGATCAAAGGTCTTATGTATTAGTTCCATCTAATCCTTTCATCTCTATTAACTTATTAGCTCCATTAATTACATTAACAGCAAACTGAACGTATTCTTCTGGATTCATTTCTATTCTAAAGAATTCATTTTGAAGATGAATTACTGGGCCTTCATTTAATTCTATTTCCATGTAGCCCATCTTATTAGTTTCAAACTCAGTTTTAGCTAATGTTTGTATAACAATTCCCATTTAAGTTTCCCCCACTACAATTAAACTGTCTGTAATATTATCTAACGAATCTATCTGAACTTTTATGTTTCCAAGTTGATATTCACCACTTAAATTAAATTCAAGTGACATATTTCTATGTAACTCTTGCAAAATTAAATTCATCCTTCCAATATTATTATAATCTTCGGGAGTCATTTGGTGTAAATCAATATAAATCTTTACACCATAATCAGAATATTCTTCCATTCCTTTGGTAGAAATTCGTTCAGACATATCTAAAAGAGTATCTGGTTGTTCCTTATACAAATACATTGCAACCAAGTCAAATGAATCAAATGAATCAATTACTGTATGGCAGAACCAAGGTTCTAAATTTTCCAACTGTGCAACATCTTCGATATTTTCTACAAATAAACAAGTATTATATTTTGGAATTATAATTGGATAATGATACTCATCATTCATAATCCAAGAATTCCATTTACGAATAAAGTTTTTCCTAGCGTTCCTCTCCAACTCTTCCCAGGAATCATCTACCTTGTTAACAATCTTATCGTCAGTCCATTTGTGACCACGACATGTTAAATGGTAAACAAGTGCATCTCTAGACTGTAAAACATCATACCCAGCTAAAACAAATCTCTGAAAGATATCACTGTCTTCAAAAGGAAATGGAGCAAAGAGGGGATCGTGACCACCAATTCTTAAGAAGTCTTCCTTATACATTGCCCAAGGAGCAAAGACACCTCTGGTAGTTTGGTCCTTACTTCTCTCCTGTTCCTCTCTTACAAACTTAATAAAGTCATCTTCTCTAAAATCTTCTGGCCACACACCGAAATCTCTTGTTATTTTTTCTTTACCACTTGGGTGTAGGGGGGGTTCTATTCTAGTAGCTGCTACCACTTTATTTTTATCTAGATGCTTAACTAAATTTTGTACATAGTTTGGACCAATAAACATATCAGCATGAAAAATACTAAAGACTTCGGTCGTACAAAGGTCTACTCCAATATCATATGTAATAGTATGACCCAGCCGTTTTCCAGTTTCGTTTTCCCAAATTATTAAATTAGGATCTTCCAAAGATTTTAACCACTCAACGGTACCATCTACACTAGCATCATCCAATACTACAATCTCATGATCTTCATCTTCCCAAGTTCTAATACTATGATATGCACTTTTCAAATATCTTAAATTATTATAACTAGGAACAATAAAACTTATCTTCATTTTACTTTCATTAGTTTAGGTAATTTAATTTCGGGAATATCAACTGTAGTTTCTCCCACCTTTGTCAACTTAGGTAACTTTAATTCCATCTGCTTTGCTGGTTCTTGAAACTCTGGAACATATTGATCAAGCAACTTCCACATATTTGATCTAATCTTTTTATAATTAAAATTATTTTTATTAGCTTTAGCCAACTTAGTTGCCTTAGCGTGCCATGATTTGTAATTACGAAAAGCTTCAACCATTGCAGTAGCAGCCATATTTGGATCTACTGACATCCACTTTGCTCCCTCAATAAGAATAGTATCCCACTGAGCAGATGGGTGAATATCTTCCAACTCTCCACCCAACAGAATAGCTTGTTCTGGATTTAAAAAATCCATATGACCTGACCACCCTGGAGCAATAACGGGCTTACCAGTTAAAGAGGCTTCAAGAAGAGGACGACCAAAACCTTCACCTTTTGTAAAAGTAATATGAGCTTTTACCTTGTTGTGATTATAAAGAGAACTTAATTCTTTATCTGTTAAGTCGCCATGAATAAGATAAACGTTTGGCAAAGACTCACCACTTTCAAGTTCTACCGAATCTTTAATTTGTTTCGCTTTAGATAGAACGTGTTCGCGATCTATAACAGAAAAATTCACTTCATTCGTTTTTAAAATAAGTCCAGGGCGTTCTTCAAATTCTTCTCTCTTAAACAACTCATAAAATAATTTAATCAAAAGACCAACATTTTTTCTATCCTGGCCGATCTCTCCCTTCAACCAATGTCCAACAAACATAAAATTAAACTTCTCTGGTATCGTATCTATCATATTCTTTACAGAAGATTCTAATTGAGATCGATTTAATTTTTTATAAACGTAGGTATCCACACAATTATTTAAAACTTCAATGGGCTTTAGACATTCCACCGTTCCAACATTTTCACCTTTTTCATTCTGAGCTTGATACTTCGATGCATCAAAAACATCCTTAGCATGTTTAGAAATTACAAAATTTACATCCATACGATTCATTGCCTCAATCCATTCAACCGAAGCTTGGGTGGTTTCAATCCCAGCTGTAATTCCAATATTATATTTCCCAATTGGTTGAAATTCTGTAGGGATTGAAATAGAAATATACAAGTCAGGTTGAGTTGAAAACTCTTCAAGAACCATTCTTTCAAGTATCATTTTATCAGCAGGGTTATTAATATCCAAAGCATTCATAGGAGTCTCACCCCAATTGATTGAATGAATTTGAACATCATATTTATCATACTCAATAAGATGTCGTACAATATCTCTACTCATTCCTCCATATCCAGAGCGAGTAGACACTGGTGCCCGTACTACACACGTTGGTCTATATGACATTATACTGCCTCCAAGAAAAATCGTTGTCTTGGTTTAAAGTTTGTCATAGCCCTATCCATATTTTCAATAAACAGATTACACATATTCTCTGAATTAAGATTTCCCTCACCTAAACAAAATTCTTTGCCAGCCATTCCTGCTTTTCTTCTCGCCTCGTCACCTCTTTGATACCATGTCATTATAGCATCAGCAGCATCTGGTATGGTACAACGATCATCAAAAATGTATGGAGTAATTGGAGAGCCTACTATGTTTATAGCAGCAGGGAAGACGGGGATCACCCATTCACCATGATCCTTATATCGACCATCGTGGTTAGATCCCCAATCAAATGTATAATGTTCATCTGGATCAAGCAAGTTACCCTTCTCATCACGGAAACCACATTGATCTTGAAGACCCCCTGTAACGTTTACAATCACAGGAGTTTCGGTCATAAGACTTTCTGCCACACTTAGACCGAATCCTTCATTACTTGAGATGTTAATTGTAACATCTACAATATTATAAAGACCATTAATTCCATCTTGTTCAAATTTACTTTCTGTAAATATCAAATTAACATCTGGACACAAATCACGATGAACCGCTCTTAAATCAGTTCCAGCTTCATCGGAAGGTTCGGTATGAAACAACAAAGCAACATCATCTTTCTCGTCATCTGGCAACTGATCTCTAAATTGACTAAAGGCTAATAAAATATCACTCGTCATTTTTCTACGAATGTTTCGTGAATTATAAAAAACTACAAACTTATATTCTTTATCTCCAAAAAGTTTAGTTTTCATATCAACAACCGCCTCATATTCTTCGTCTTCTTCTTTAACTCTGTAATATTTATTTGGATTAATTCCATGAGGAACATACGAGAGTTGCCAATCTTCTACAGGTTCTTTGACAGCACGAACCTGTTTAACTATGTTATATGTTTGTTTAGAAATACAACCCAACCAATCACAAGAACGATAAAAGTTTGCATTGTAATAAGGATACGGCAGATCGTCCCAAATCGTATAAAAGAAAATAGGAATATTCTGACGAACTTCACTCTCCATATTATAAAGCCATGTCCAATATCTAGGATCAGTAAAGTGAAGAATAGCAGATGGGTCGTGATCTCTCAGTAATCTTCTAAGAGCAAGCTGATCTCCGTAGCCGCTATATGGATAAATTAGGACAGAAGCATCTTTGACATCGGTTCTATTGGATATATCTTCAGAGATATCAAGGACATTTCCATGTTCGGGATGGTTGATAGCTGATCCCAATTGAACCCAATTGTATCGATGACAGGTTCCCTCTATTATTTCACGGGACATTGTACCAATGCCGGAGGGTATACGCATGTCATCCGAAAGGAATAACATAGTCTTTCTTTCTTCTTTAGGTAACCATTTATACTTCATTATAACCTCTTATTTTATTTAATATATAATCTTTAATTATTCAAAAACGAATTCGTCTATTGAACCACCGCCGCCATCGCCGTCGCCGTTGGCCGAACCTCCACCGCGGTCGTCGGCCGTCGGCCCGTCGTCGTCAGAGATTATAGTTGTAGTGGTTGTGGTGGTAGTAGTTCCAGATGTAGTTGTAGAAGTGGTTGCATCTGCTGCGGCTGTAGCGGCCGCGGCTTCTTCCTCCGCGGAAAAACCTTGTGTTAGTGATGCATCAACACTCAATCCAGATGGACCCAAGTATTTCATTAATTGTGTCAAAAAGATTGGAATTCCAATTATAGCTGTAAATGGTGCTAATGACGCTAATATGGTTGGTTCTAGCTTTTTCTTATTTGCATCTACTAATGCAGCTCTCGTCTCAGGACTTACTTCATTAGGATCTACCTTACTATTATCATCCAACATCTCATCAACTCTTCCCAATTTCTTGGTTCGTTTTACATCAGACAACGTATTGTCATTTGCAATTGCTGATCTTAGGGCTGTTAATCGAACATTAGACTCGTTGAGGGAAGCCTTCTGCTGTTGTTGAATTTTATCTACATCTTTAGCAGAAGCAGCATTAACTGCTGATGTTATAATGGCTGGGGTTCCGTCTGATTCTACTTTGGCCATGCTTGCAACGGTCTTAAGAACGCTAGGCATAGCTTTAGCCATTCCAACTAACTTTCCCAACGGTGCTGGTATTAACATTAATGCCATATCAATTTCTCCAAGTCTTTAAATAAATATCAAGAACCATAAACAAATTCACAAGTTCCGTCTTTACCAAACGAACAAAACCTACAACTATTCTTAGAAGGTGTTGCTTCTTGTTCACTAATATAACTACCTTCATCAGAAAAAACAAGGTCTGTGAAGTTATTAAAACCTGACCACGCTCTCTTCAAAGAGGGTGGGCCGTTTGATGGAGCAAACTCTGTGACTCTGGGGTTAGGATAACTTGTCTCGTACAGCTGTCTTTTCATAATAAGGTAACCGATATTCACTTTATAATCTGGAATCCCCATCTCTTTGGCAAAGAAAATCTTATACAACAATAGTTGATCTGTTTTAGTTTTGTCCAGCTTCATGTACTTGTTCCAACCGCGAGTAGATGTTTTCAAATCATATAAAGAATATTCTCCAGTGACTTCATTATGAGTTATAATATCAATATAACCAATAAAATAAACATGATCGTTTACATCAGCTTTAAGTTCATGTTCAATAGCAAACAACTTTACATTCTTAGTAGGAAATAACTTTTCTTGATTCTGCTGAACATAAGAAATAATTTTCAATCCCTGTTCATAAAACTCTTCCAACTCTTCTCTTGAAAATAAAAAGGTTTGTTCTCCGTTCTCATTAATCTGTTTCATATGTGGAGCAGCTTCTTCAATCAAAATAGATTTAAACTTTTGTGACAAATTTATAGACGAAGCATCAAAAACGCTATCACTATATAAATCCTGCTCCAACCAATCTTGAATAACCCGATGTATAGATGTACCAAAAATCGTATAGATAGAGTGATCAAAAGAATCTAACCCATCTATATATTTTAATTTCCATCTGTATGGACATTCTACCCAAGTTTTATATTGACTATAACTTACTCTTTTCATTTGTTTTCCAGCCCGTAAACTCGCTTTAACCATTTTATTTTTTCCTTACCTTCTGATGAAGATTTTAGTATCTCATAATATGTTTCTGCATTATCTAAACTTTCTTCATAATATTTAGCAACAATTTCAACTTCTTTATTAACCTTACTAGACCCTTTCCATATCCAAGGGAACTGTTTGAACCCTGGTCGTTTGGAATATGGAAAAAGAGATTGCATAACTTTAAAATGTAATCCATTACTCAACGTATATTGCTGAACTAAATTCACAAAATCTATTAACTCACCATTCTTAGAAAGTTCTTTGTTGATCACATATTGTGAATACCCCTCATTACCTCCAAACTTTTCTTTGGATTTGTATATAGACCCCACATGTGTAAACGGACTAAGTTTCTTCTTCATCGCGATCCATAGCAGGTAAAAATTCCTTGTTAACAAAACCACAAGCATTACATGCAAATGTTTGAATTGGAACAACCGCTTCCTTACCTGTCGGAGATATGATGGGAGAAATCCTCTTCATCATCATAACACCTACGAAAGTTTGATTATCACAATGCTCACAAGACACACTTTCAGCTTGCGCTAAATGTGACTCATTAATAGTAGCAGTCGGCTGATCCTCCATAAGTTGTATATTACTTCGGTTTTTGTTTCTTCTTCTAGACATACCCTTACTCCTTAAAAAGTTTTAAAATATTATATATACAAGCACTAAAATTAATTTCCTTATCTACAACAAAAGCATCCCTATGTTGTGCATCTGCAAGTTGTAGAATAATCATTGGTTGAATATCTTCAGAAAATTTATCAAGATTTTCATAAACAAAATTATAAAATTCTGAAAAGTCTCTGATACCATTTGCATGTATCATTTCACGAATAGCTTTAAATCTATTAAGAATAGATTGGCCACTCTCTAACAACATTGACATCATATTCAACTTAACATCTGAACCAATTAATTGTTCAACATCTAATGTCAACTTACTATTCTTAGAAAACAACTGTGCAGTATTAATAATCTTTCGAATGTCTGGATAATAACAAACCACCAAGGTCTTTATGTCTTCTAATTCAAAATCAATACCTTCATTCTTCAAAATGCTGGCAAGATGTATTGCTACATTCTTCTGTGAAGGTGGATTAAGAGAAAACGATTGACATCTACTAATGATAGGATCAATGATTCTCTCTTGATAATTACAAGTAAGAATAAATCTGGCATGTTTGGAAAACGTTTCCATTAAATTACGGAGTGCCGCTTGACCATTTGGCGAAACATAATCAGCCTCATCCAACACCACGATCTTAAGTCCCTTAAAACCAATCGTAGTAACAAAACCCTTAATCTTATTACGAATCGTATCAACACTATTCTCATCTGAAGCATTGATAAACAAATAATCACAATCAATATTCTTAATAAGAATCTTAGCGAGTGTAGTTTTGCCCGTACCAGCCTTGCCCGCAAACAATAAATGTGGAATATCCTGTTCTTCTATGAAGGAATCAATCTTATCTTTAATATGTTTATTTCCAACAAAGTCATTCATAGTAGAGGGACGATATCGTTCACACCAAAGAGTATTCTCTGTTTGCATATTATCGTCCTACCTCGAAAAGATATGTTTGTTTTACTTCTTCCCACGTTCTCATCTTAATCATCTCACGATAAAAAAGATGTTCTGGTTTAATTCTATCTTGTTCAAGAAGATTAGTGTACCGCCTAATTGCTTTGGGCCGCCACCAATCCATCACATCGTCAACATCATTTTCCAATTTCTTCGAACCAATCAACTCATCTTCTTCAATTTCACTTCTCAAAAATTCCTTAGTGTTTTCATAAAAAGATGCAAAATATACTCCCCTCTTAAACCCATGAATATATTGAGAAGCTTTCATACCAAGATGACTATAAATTTTATTGATTACATTTTGCTTTGGGCCTGAAGGTGGATGAACTAACTTACCGCGAAGGTCGTGAACAACGTTGTTATCGTGAACAGAAAACTTCTGTTCAGCTAATTGATCAACAAGTTCATCTCTAGTAGTGGCGTGTTCACGAACTGTATCTTTAAATATCCACACCCACTTATCATGTTCTTGAGAAATTATACCAGCCTTACCACAACTTGCATGTTCATATTCTTGAATATGATTTTCTTTTAACCACCCCGACCACTTTTTAAAGTAGTCATCATCTGGCTTAAGAAGAATTTTTCCAGTAGTCTTTCCAAGCTTTTTCCAAAAAGGAATTCTTTGATACATAGAATGACCACCATAAAGAGAAGTTGTTGTCATTCCCACCAACTTCTGATTAAATTTCTTTTCCCAAGCATCACGAACATCCTTAGTGCAGAGAAGAGAAGCAATTAATTTACCACCAAGGAAATTATAACCAAACGGTTGAGTCGCTACAATTGTAGAAGCAATACACGTTTGATTCAACTTACCCTTTTCAAATTTATCTTCCTTCGTCCACCCAATCGATTTATCTCTAACACCTATAGAAATAACATCAGAAGCAATAGAGGCTAATCCAATAACTTTATTAGTATTCACATCAAAAACCAAAATCTTAATAAGTCTACCAATACCAATAGAAAACTCCATTGTATGAATAAGAAGTCTTAAATACTTCCACATATCATAGAACTGAGTTCCTTCATCGCAAATGATAATCTGTGGTTTTAGATTATTAATTTCTTCAATAGTTTTTTCTTTATCAAAAATATCAGTGGGAGCCCACAACATACTCTTGACCAATCCCGTAGCAACAACATCCTTGGTATTATCAAACTGCTTTAACTCTACCCACTTTTTATAAAGTGTTGCTTCTTGTACATCTTGAACTTTCAAAGCATCCATGTGTTTAATAAAGGATTCTTTATCCTTTTCAAAATCAAACACAACGTCTTTGCGAAAAAACATATCAATCACAGATTGATCTGTTAAAGAATTAACAATCATTAGATCACAACATTACTAATCTTAAGAAGATAATATTCCGAAACGAATCCATCAGTATTAAATTTGGTAGAAAGAATACCACGATCAGACACTTCAATACTACCCGACTTCGATTCCTTATTAGCCAAAAATATATCTTTCAAATACTTGGCAGAAAACGTTAGTTTTTCTTGAAGATCGCCCGACGATTCTACTCCAAGAGAAATACGAGTTGTATTCATATCAGTATAACCAATAACCAATGTAGTATCGCCACCAGCGGCATGACCATCTGACTGTTGTGTTCCCATTACTATAGTAAACGTATCCACTTCTGAAAGAGCAGATGTTGCCTTAACAAAACGAGACATAAATTCTTCGTCAAACGGAATTGTCAAATTGGGAGTTGGTAAAGTAGTAAGTGTAGGTGCTTCGGGAATAACTTGGGGATCTGACAATACAAACTTTACTTTAGTATGAAACGGTAAATCATCTATCTTTAAAGCAATTGGAACATCTTGTGATGTTTCTACATTCACATTAATAGCATCTGATTGACCGAACACTCCCAACAACGAACGAAGTTGAGAGGTATCATAAATAGAATAATTTCCATTGGGGAGTGAAAGTTTGTCGTTCTTTACAAAAGCCATAGCCTGCATGTCTTGGGTAGTTCCACTTACAGAAAGTACTCCATCTGTAGAATCCAAGTTTACAGAATTGATAGCCCCACCAAGAGCATACTTCTGAATAAACGTTTCGAGTAAAGACTTCTTCATAACCTAACCTCTTTGTTTTGAGTTTATTAAATATAATACAATTAGCACTAAATGTCAAGTCATAAACCGAACATATTTAACAGATCTTTTTCAACTTTGATATTGATGGGCAACTCTCCCCAACCCAAAGCATTGTAAAAATCTTGTAATTTTTTCTTCAATTCAACATCAAACAATTTTTGATGATCACAATACGTTTTTAAAAACTTCATAATCTGTGGAGGATCTTCATAATCTTTAAATGCTAACGTATCTATATGATACGGATTCTGCCGTAACATCACATACTTTATCTTTTCTCCATCATTAATAGATGGAAACTGTTTATCAATTTCAAATTCTTTCAAAAGATGATTATAATTTATCACAGACTTTACATGCATCGGAGTACTCTTCTTATAATGCCCCAACCTACCATTTGATGTTTTATACTTCGTTATATTCTTAGCCGCAGTATTTCTTGCAATCATTCTAGCTGAAACCTTTGTAAGACCATTAACAAAATTTACCATTATTTTATCTATATCATCCTTGTCCACATCATTCAACAAACTTATAATAAAGTTCTGCATGTACTCTTTAAAAACAATTGGAAATGTTGAACGAACAATATCCAATCCCTTAACAATTAACGTAGGATCAATCTCAATGTTCTTTTCCAAATCATAAACTTTCAACATCGCATATCTTTTCTTAGTAATCCAAATTCCAGACCTAGCAACTGTTTCACCTTTAATATGAAATCTATGATTAAGACAATTAAAATAATCAACAGCCATCTTGTCATAATGTTCATTCAATTTCTGTTCTACAAAACGAGAAATTTTAATTGTAGCTGTTTGTAAGTCTCCCTTCAATTTATATTTCAGGGGTAGAGAAGAAAAATATAAACTATCAGTGTCAATGTAAATACACCAATCTTTCTCTGAAGGGGCTGTGTATATTTCTTTCCTCTTCGTTGCTTCCTGTTTAAGAGCCAATTCATATTTTGCCAACTCTGTACTACTCTTAGGTTCAGCACCCAACTGTTCAAACAACCCATTCACAAACGCCGCAGAGTTCTTAATCACATCTTGTCCAGTAGCAGTAACAGCAACAGCATTATCTAAATCAAAAAATCTAAAAATGGGAAGTCCTAAGACACCATACAATGAATTCAATAAAATCTTTTGAATGTGTTGTCTACGATTATAAAATTCTGACATCTCTTTATCGTGTTGCTTGCCACTCAAAAAAAATTCTGTACCATGATTCTTCATTAATTTTTGAAATTCAATTCTCTGATCAAACCACTGTTCAATAATTTCTGGAATGATTCCTCTTTTGTCTTGTTGATACAAAATACCATTAGAACTTATAACTAAATTATTTTCAGTTATAAATGAATCAAACTGTTCTCTATTTAAATTAACTATCCCATCTGTTTCAACACTGAATGTATCCGTCTCACCGTTTACAAAACTTTTATTATTCCAATTAGCAACTTTACCAACTTTTGTTTCCGGTGAAATATTAAGAGACATAATAATAGAAGGATATAGAGACTGTAAATCTAACGAAAATACCCAATCATATTTTGCTGGATTGGGAACCTTGACATAAGCTCCGACAAATTTATCGGTACCATCACGAGCATTCATCATCTGTCGTGCATTTGGATTCTTATCGGTAACTACCAAACCTTTACGGTGTAGATAGGTTACAATTGTTCCCTCAAGAAAGCGAGATGAAAATCCATAATCTTCATATTGTACATGGCCGATATGACAAATTCCGCGTACAAGCTCAATCAGTTTCATTTTCTTTTCAAGCTCTACAACAATTTTTACATCAGTCAAATTATATTCTATAAACTTATCTAGGTCTTGTTCAAACAAATCATCCAAGGTACCGTCATATTCAACCTTACCCATTCCAACTTCCAACTTACCAATCGTATCAAGACGATAATTAGGTTGTTCAGTGTAAGTAAACTTTCTATAAAGATCTAAATAATCTAACGAAGAGATGCCAGCAATTTGATATTTCTTTCTATAATTGGAAAACTTAACTTTGTTAATAGAAGAAAGTCTATTAGCTTGTCCCCTACCCAACACCTCACTTAATCTACGATAGAGATATGGAACATCAAAATAATTAGTATTCCATCCTGTAATGATTGTTGGATTTATGCCTTCCCATAGATCTAAAAAGAAAGAAAGGAGATCGTGTTCATCTGAAAAGAAGTTAACATAAGTATTATCTCTATCATAATTGTCTTTTGACCCATATTCATCTAAAGCCAAAACATGATACTCATCTGTGATTTGGTCGTAAAGAGCGATAGAAGTAATTTTATTATTAGCAGTCTCTACGTCAGGAAGATTACCTTCCATAGAAACCTCAATATCAAAGAACACCAAACGATGTCCTTCAGATGGTTCGTCATCTTCTAGATAGATGTCTGTTAAGACTCTGGTTTCTATTGGAAGATCGCTTTCAAAAATCCCGGGCGCGCCACGTTCAAAACGTCGCGTCTTTGAACACCGCTCTCCAGTGAAAGTTAGATGATCTCCTTTTGGATTTTTGCGATAAGCATATTGATACTCTTTCGCATCAATTATATAAAACCCTTTCTTGTCATCCCATATATAAATCTTATCTTTTGCTAGATAGATATTTTGATAAATGGTAATATCCTCATGTAACTAAAATGTTATTCTAAACCACTCTTATTAATTTTTGCTTGATTCTCGTAATAAATCATTTTCTTCAGACTGTCATTTCGCTCTACTTCAAATTTACGAAGAGCTTCATCATATGTCAAGTCTTTATTTTGTGGCAAGGTTTTCCATGTGTGCCAAGGCATGTGTTCGTGATAGGTACTCATATTAAACTCCGGTTGATCCAAATCCTTTATTATTACGACCATCATTAGAAGACACCTCTTCTACTTCTTCCAGTTTAAAATTAGCTACTGGAATCAATATCAGCTGTGCAATCTTAGATCCTTGTTTGATATATTCAACTTCATTGCCATAATTAGCAAACATAACAAACAATTCTCCAGTATAACCATTGTCAATAACTCCGCCGATGGTTTCTAATGTGGTCTTAGTAGCCATAGAAGATCTATCCTTAACAAACCCAGCCCATTTGGGGGGGAATTGAAAAGATATTCCTGTACTAACTTTCATCTTTTGACCAGACACAATCGTAACATCTTCCATAGCATATAAATCATAACCCAAATCCCCACTATGAGCTTTTGTTGGAGCGATTGCATCTTTACTCAACCTCTTAAACTTTAAACTTGGATAATAATTATGCACATCCCATTCAAATTCATGTTCTGGCACATGACTATACGTTTGTGTCTTTGGTAATTGAAAGCCTAGGCCTCTTCCAAAATTTAAATTTTTCCAAACAGGGTTATCTGACATAACTTTCCTCACTTTAATAAAAATTCATAAAACAATATAGTATAAATTATTCCTTTTAAGAAACCCACCCATGATGCTTTTACTGGATTTTTTCTTATCCAGTTGTATTTCCATTTTATAAATCTAAACATTTTATAATTAAATTAATTCACACTGTCCTGCATAACAAGCCAATTCAGCTTGAAGATGTGTTTCATCTTTAAGTTCTACTACATTATCAAGATTAATTTCTGTTAAAGAAACCACTGTTTCATTATAGGTTTCTTCATCAATGTCTTCAAAGGGACTTTGAACATAAGAATGATCGGTATGTGGCAACACACACAACGCAGTATATACATTTCTATTTTCCCACATCCATTCACTGACCGGACCCCATTCATCGTCTTTGATGGTAACGGTAGTAGACACATTATTTCTATTTTCACCCCTGCGGTGACCAGTTCTCACCCAACCCGACCAAACATCTTTTACTCTGGTCAAAAGTTGTAATGCACTTTCCTGTCGTGTTATAGCTCCGTTTGGAGCCATTTGGGGTACTTCGATCACAGCTTGTTGGTTCGGCTTAAAAAATTCATCTTCGACCAATTCTGGATGATTGTCGGAAAGATACTCATAAATAGCCTCATTCTTACCAACACGAAGTCTACGAATATAATAATTATTATGCCAAGCATGAATTCCCGAACTAGATCCTAAAACCAAACTAGAAGTTCCTTCTGGTTTAATCGTAGTAGTTCTAGCCGCTCTCTTTATTCCAAACAACTCAGCAACTCGTTCATTCTCTTCCTTCACCACTCTCGCCGCTTCCGACATATTCAATCTCATTACATTACCAGAAGCAATACCTGTCATACTGACACCAATCAATGCCTCTTTTTCAGTTGTTTTCTTCCAAATATCTCTAAGATAATGAAAATCAGTATAAGATGCTTGAAGGGTACCAATAAAAGCAGCCGCTTTAGACCTTTCATTATATTCATCTTGGTCACGAATATCAGAAGCATTAACAGTAGTTAAATTACAAAATTGATAAGGTCGAAGGGAAATCTCTGCGCAAGGATTAAGACCATAATCTTTATCGTTTGTGAAAAAGAATCCAGGCTCTCCAGACTTGGAGGCTTCAACCTTGGCCCATAAGTTCATAAAAACTTCTTTCTCAACTCTATGGCGAAGAATAACCGCTGAATTGTTTGAACGTGCAAGATGAGGTTTACTTTCCCACCAGTTTCCAAATTTACATGTCAACATTTCGTCATCATCTAAATCAAAAAGAGAAATCATAGCGGAACGACGAATACCACCAGAAAGAACTGCATCAGCAATATAACAATTAATTTCGTGAACTTCTAATGGAGTTAACTTATCACCATCATCCTTTCTCTCTAATACCTTACGAATGTTATGTAAACAATCGTGTAGAGGTTCTGGCCCAGGTGCTTTTCCACCACTGGTAATGAGGTGAGCACCCTTGGGCCGGACATCACCAAAATCAAACTTGGGTAATGATCGACCTGTTAAATATGCTTTCATCAATACTTTAACAGCTTCTGACCACCCCTCTATAGAATCGCCAATAAGATAACGTCGAGTCTTTATTGGTTTTCTAATCTGAGGAAGTTTATCCACATGGTGACTTTGAACAGAATATCCAACGCCAGTTCCAGAAAGCAAAAGAAACATTAATTCAGAAAATGCTTCATAACTTTCCATTGGAAGATAACAACAATTATATAATCTTGCATTGTTGATTTCAATTGGCTTGCCCCCAAATTGTAAACTTCTCATACTGGGGAGAACCTTTTTTTCATAAACAAAATTATAAGCCGTTTCAATCTCATCCTGTAAATGTGGATGTCTCTTAATGTGCATCATTTTGTTTCTATCAATAATTTCGTTCCAGTTTTCTCGTCTGTTCCAAGCTTCTATAAATTTAGCATACTTCATGTAAACCGTGATATCAGATAAGATAGACGCGGCTAGGTCCATAATAATTCTCCATAGGGTTAAAGTTTATATTAATTTTAAAAAGACTACTAGTTTCCATTTGACTGAAAACCTTCTAACTTGTCGGCTAAAAACTTTCTCATGTTTGCTTCACCGCTGGCCATTGTTTCTTTAAGCTTATCACCCTCTGGAGAATTTGGGTCATATATTTTTACGATACCTTTTGAGGTATCCATCCGAATCGGAAATGTAACACCGTCCGGGCCGAACCTATTTTTTATAAGATGGGCTCGTCCCGTATTGTTTATCTTATCTTCGGTTTTACGGCTTAGCGAAAGCAAAACATCTGCTGTTTTAACCTTATTGTAACTCTCTGCGATCTTATCAGCCTCAATTATTTCGTCATGAATACTGGACCGCTGAGTCTGACTTGCGGTCCAAATTGGAACTTGTAATTCGGCTGACATTGACCTTAGTTCTTCATAAATATATCCCAGTTCTTCGTAACGCACATTTGACTTCGTAGGCGTTCTCATTAAATCAGCATAATCAACAACAATCAAATCTGGAATGAAATCTTGCATACTAAGATAATCAATATGAGCCACCAAAGTATTAACACTGGCTGTTCTTCCTGGGTAATATTTAATGATTAAATTTCCTTCTACTTTATCAACAATACCCCTAACTAAATCTAAATGATTTTTTAATTTAGAGGGTTCAATTTGTGAAAACACAGTATCATATCGGATACCTTGATAGTTTTCATTTAACTCAAAACTATAATGGAGAACATTCTTACCCAAAGTAAGCGCACAGGCTCCTAAGTTGGTTAGGGCCCACGACTTACCGATGCCTGAGGGTGCTGCAACGACGCCTAGTTCCCCTGGACCCAATCCCCCATCTAGATGTTCATCTATGGGGGCCCAACCCGTAGGCATGGTGTCTCGTGCGGATTCAAGGTGTCTAATATCAAAGTCTTCTCCCCACATAAGTCCAACATCTTTTTGGGTTCCTGCCTTCAATGCGTTGTCAATTAAAGATTTAATATCATCATACTGACCTCTTTGCAACATTTCAGCAGAACGAAGAATAGCATGTTTAAGGGTTTGGTTCTTAGCAAATTCTAAAAATCTGTTTTGAACATATTCAAGATCTTGATCTGTAAAATGGGCATGACTGTTTTTTAACTGATCAACAACCTCTACCTTTAAATTACTCTTTGTCTCCAGATCAGTCATTTCAACTCTGAAAAACCCCATTGATGGAGTTTTCTTATACTCTGAATAATATTGAATAATTTTATTGACAACCCATTTTGAAGCTTGACTTTCAAAAAAGTTTGGATTCAAAACATCAATTGACTGGCCCAAAAAAGATCCATTAAGGATCAGTGAAGCAATAACCTTAGATTGAAACGCTGGACCGAACTGCGTAATCGTATCTACATTCTTATTAAAATCAACCATCAAACCTCGTCAGCGAGTTAAACGTGGAAACCACCCAACTATCATAGTTTTGCATCGATGGTAGTATATTAGTCTCTATTAGCAACTTTGTCAAGTCGTACTTCTTTAAAAAGAGTTGGGGTTTATTTATTTTATTTAAAACTTTCAGTTTATTATTGTCACTCATCATAACAGATAACAAAGACATCAGAATTAAATTTCTCTGAATATTTTCTTTTTGATCTACAATCTTTGACATAACTTTTGACTTTGAAGATTCAGCAACGGTGATAACATCATCCAAATCAAGTTTTTCTTCAGTAACAAAACCAGGCATAAACTTTAATAGAGTTTTCATTCCCAGCCCTTTTATGCCTGGGAGATTATCACTAGTATCGCCAGTTAAGGCTCTATACAAAAGAAAGTTATTAGGGTGTATAGTATAATCTTCAAGTACTGTTTCTGGAATATATGTTTTCTTTCTGACCGGATTCCAGACTTTAATACCGTCTCCAACCAATTGAAGAAAATCTTTATCGGTAGAATAGATAATACTCTCTCCACCATTCTCCACCACATGTTGAGCAACATAACTAATGATGTCATCTGCTTCAACATAATCAAGAGTAATCGTTGTAATGGGCAATTTCATCAAAGCCTTTGCAACGATCACCAATTCATATCTCATCAAGTCCTGTTCATCTTGTTCAGTGGCCATATCATAAGTTCGGTTAAGTCTAGTTAAAGGTTTTCTGCCTAACTTATAATCGGGATAAATATCTCTTCGGCGTTTAGAACCACCTTTACCATCAAATATAACATAAACCCGACTAGGCTTAAACTTACGAATTACATAACCAACTGACTTTAAAAATCCTGTCACTCCTCCAATATGATTTCCATTTTCATCCATAGTTGGAATTGCAGCAAAAGATCTAATGAATGTATTCATACCATCAATAATCAAAACCCGATCATTAAGAGTAATGCCATCGTCCTTGTTAGAAAAATCCATTGATTGAAAAACTTCTAAAAGATCTTGTGTCATTCCTCAGCATCCTCGAAAATTGGTTTCTTATCTGTTGAACGATAAGACATAATTATATTTTCACAAATATCATCATAAATTTTACTCTTGCGATCTGGATCTGCTTCTAAAAACTCTGCAAAATCTTTGGATTGGAACTTGTGTTCTTCTCCATTCTCATCAGTAAATTTATACCAAGCACCAGCCTGTCTAATCAGTTTCTTTTCCTTCATAACTTTTAACCAAGCTGAATAATCGTCAATACCACGATCAAAGTAAATATCAAAAATAGCTTCGCGAAGCGGCGGACCACAACGATTCTTCATTACAATTGCTTTAACAGATACTCCAATAACATCGTTCGAAGAATTTTTTATCTTTGA
>Ga0114906_1000368_pt1 | contig 26101 bp, 26 predicted proteins | sample MalvirDeepMed_M9_FD_89687 | JGI IMG/M metagenome (GOLD analysis project Ga0114906, IMG submission 89687) | Marine viral communities from the Global Malaspina Expedition - Malaspina viral metaG DeepMed_M9 | ecosystem: Environmental > Aquatic > Marine > Oceanic | place: Mediterranean Sea...
GCCAAAACGCGGAGCGTTTTATTATTAGGCCTCTGCTATTGTTTTAAGCTGCTGAATAACCTCAATGGTTGACGTGCGCTCGATATCTTCCATATCCAGCTCGATATAAGCTAACCCATCATCAGCAGTTAGTTCAATAGACTCTTCAATATATTCTACTTCTTCCGAATCTTCATCATATGCAATAATCAAGTGATATACTTTCATATAGCTCCTTTCTAATCGAAGTAACTAGTAGTAGTTTACTAGGTTTATATTTAAGATGCAAGACTTTTTTTCAGCTGTAAGTACTTATCTTTAAAGAACTTAAGAAATACCGACCAGCGAGTCGAAATCCCAGCATCCAATCCTAAATGCTTTTCACGCATATAGTCGTTTAGCTGATTCTCCCTACCACGCATGGCTATATAATCAGTCATTACTTGCGATAGGTCGTATATTGCCCTCTGGTTGTTCTCTATACTCAGGTTCGCCTGGTCTAGGTATTCCATCATCTCCTTGTATGTTGCTTTCTTTTTCTTCATATATATGCTCATGTTTGACTTCACAATATAAGGGACAAATATACCCCTTGTCAAGCTTTTTTCCTAGCTCACCTATTATCACATATAGGACAAATACTGCTATTTTACCTAGATCTTCGCTGGAGGCCCACTCTTCCGTGTAAATACCCATGCTGCTATATTGAGCCCCCCCATACACAGGAGTGCCCAGTTGCCATAGTTGACATAGTAGTATAAGTTGTAGAAACCAACGACGAGGTTGAACCATCTTACGCATTGAAACCACTCATCTCTCTTCATCTTTATCCTTCTCTATTATAGGTAGGTATGAGCGTAGTATCTCCTTTAACAAATGCAGCTCTTGATTTAGCTGTTTCACCCTTTCAAGGGTCACCTCGTACATATCCTGCCAATTCATATGCAAATATAAGCAATAAATAAACATAAGTCAAGTGATTTCAGTCACATATTTACAAAAGCTTTAAAAATAGTGGCATTTTATCGTGTGGTGTTTCATATAGTGTACACCCCTATGGGGTGGTTGAACGTTATCACGATTAGGTTATTTTTGATTTCAAAGTTGAAGTTATTTTTGAAGTGTTTAACTATTAACTAACGTAAAGGAGTAAGAAAGATCATGGCAAACTTTCGTGATATTAACAGTGCCTCTCGTAATTTGAATAGAGTCGTGGATATTAATCTACAGCCCGAGAACAGGTCCGCTCTCGAATCAGTGATGGTAGCATTAGTTGCTGGCGGTCGTGTACAGGAAGGCACACTCGTAGCTCAAATGATTGAGAAGACTTCCACACAAACTGACATTGCAAGTGCAATTGCAGACTTGAAGACTGTGATTCAGGGCATTAAACAGCCTGAAAAGCGTAGTATGATGGCCGTTGCTGATGAACAAACTGAGCTCGCAGTACTCAGAGGTGAGAATGCAAAGCTAAAAATGCAGTTGGAAAGCAAATAAACATATAGGGGACTAACTATCCCCTTTATGTATTATATATGTACAAGTGTAGGCAGACAGATAGGATAAACCTAAACATAAACCTCATGGTATTATTGATGGGATGATGATACTCATGTTGTAACAATATTCTAGCCTGTAGAGGCTGATAGATACTATCCAGAACTGGTCAACTATCTCAGGGTAAACTATGTCGTATGATATACAGCTATCCGTTAAACATAGTCACACGAGGGTACTATCTTTATAAGTGGTAAGGAGAGTTCGAGCCCCATCACTCAACTCTCCGCCAAATTTATATTTGCCAGATTGAGAGAGTAACCAAGTAAGGGTCAAGCCATAGGTTCAAACCTGGAGATGTCAACCCCATTGTGGGACATCAAGTCGCAGACTTCATACTCTGTAGGATATTGACGGCTCTCTCTAACATTCACACTAAATGGAGGTATTAAACAATGTTAAACAAACTAACAATGATACTTGTATTCAGCTGTCTATTGATGGCTAAACTGCCTAAATATAATGTAGACGAGTCGATATTGTACAGAGCTAATGTTCTAAATATAACATATGTTGAGCCTGCATGTAAAGGATCTAATCTTGTTATGATGCAAGAGAGGAATTTCTTGCTTAAACTGAAAGATCTTCTAACTGAGGTAGAGGAAGGTGAGCATCCAAGTTGGCGTGCTGAAAAGATATTAACTGTTGCTGAGGAATATGTTGATATGAATAAGGTACGTAAGAGGAAATTGGATACTCTTAGAGAGCTGATAAAGCTGAGATAAGAGAGAAGGAAGTAAATAATGATATAAAGAAGGGGTGGCCGAGTTATTCCTTTCAAATGTTGTCTGTATTCTTTGTTTCATCAACTCCAGGCTGCCCCTATAAATATTCACACTAAATAGAGGTTGATATGTTTGATAGCAATAAAAGTACATTTCTAAACAATTGTTACGAATACTTGTTTAGTGATGAGGAAAGACGACCAATAGGTTATATTGTTGTATTCTTTATGGCTATAATAATATCAACAATGGTTAGCTTATTTGTTGTAGCAGTAGATAGATACGTGGAAGGATGGGTATCATATTTATGGCAATAAATGAGAAAAGAAATAAAGTAATAGTTATGATAATATATGGTGTATCAATAGGTATAATCATATTTGCAGTGTCATATCTACTTAAACTAGGTCATTCATTCATATGGGGATATTAAATGGCAATTGAGATAACAGGATCAAGGCGATGGCTCATAAACTTCTATAGAGAACAACTTAATAAGTTCAAGAATATAGGCATGAATAGAATTACAGAGTTCAATGTAAGAGTAACGCCAAAGCTTATTGCAGCAACTGAGAAACGTCTGGATCAATTAACACTAGTATATGATAGTGCTTTAACGCCACAGGCGCATGCATTACGTAGACTACAATTGAGAAGGCTAAAACAAGAGGGTCAACTAAATGGGAAGATTAAGCGTAGTGAAGCAGCTAAAACTAAGGGCAGCGAAAATATTCGCACTAATGGACATGAGAGATCAGAGACTTAATGTATTTGATCTTGAAAAACCGAGTGCTCCTGGGGTTAGACGGCTTTATCCACGATCCTGCAATGGGATCACAAGTTAGAGTATTTTGTTTTGGGCTAAATATATGGTGGGCCTGGGGAGATAATGATCCTGATGGGAATGGATACAATATCTGGCTAGGCTTATCAAAGATTTCGGAAGTGTTATGATAACTACTAAAGAAGAAAAGGAGGCTTAAATGCCATCAACAACAACATCTCGCAGGCGGATAAGAAAGCCTGTACTCCATTCAGTTGCAGTTAAATTAGCAGCTGTAAAGGAAGCTCGCCAGCTTATTAGGAATGGTATGAGTAAAAGCAAAGCATTTGCCCAAATTGGTAAAGGCTTGAAAGTTAGTGCTGCTACCTTACATAACTGGGTGAATAAATATGGTACCCTGACACTAAATCACACAAATGGTAGAATGACTAATAAACATACTAATGGTGATCTTGTAACTAGTGTTGATGTTAATACAGCAGCTGGTATTGTTAAACTAACACCTATAGACATTAAGAATATTGCTAGCTTAGCTGGCACTGTCTGTTAATGCCAAAATGTCTATAAATAAAGATCTGTTAATACAAGACTTAAGTGCAGATGGGAAAGCATCAAGTCATCTTGAGAAAGAGATGTTTGAACAGATGATCATATTGAGAAAACAAATAACAGCAATAAAAGAAATACTGGAGGATGCACAATGAGACAATGCATTACAATGATAGTGTTTTTCATGTTAGTATGCTGCGATAATGCTGCTGGAGGAGGAAGTAAATCAACTACTCCAATAGAGAAGGTAAGTAGTGAAGACAAAAAGCCTGTACATGACGAGTTTAAGATGGTTCAGTGGACTTATACCAAAGATCCAGTTGAAGTGAATCTTGATGATTTATCATTTACAGATGCTTTTCGTATCGAGCATCTAGCAAAAGGGGAAGGCCATACATTCTGGTGGAATGGTAGCGAATATACTACCGATCTATATATAGATGTAGAGTTTTCCTTAGATGGCAACTATAACTGGGTCCGCAATTCGGATGATATGAACGACCACTGTCGCTCTAATATAATGGACGAATGTGGTATATGTGATGGAAAAGGACCTTTTACTTGGTACATTGACCTTGATGGTGATGGACTGGGTGATCCTTCCACTTATACAAAGGATTGCAATTATCCGAGTGTGGATGAAGAGTAGTTGACCACTTCTCAGTGAATGGGCCTGTCTTTTATTCGAGATTAGGCAGGCCCTTAAATTTTAAATATGGAGATATGAATGAATATCAAAGAAATAATAAAGTTAGAGAAAGAAGAACTAAAGAAGTTTAAGTCAAACAATGATTGGCATATATCGTCAAATGCTAAAATACTAGATGGGTTTAAAAAAGATCATTTAGATTCTCTTATATTATCTATAGGCGATCATAAAGCTGACAGTAAACGAGCTCGTATGTATGACAAAAATGCTAAAACTATTCCTTATATAGATATAAGAGTATGGACAACAGACCGTCATTCTGGAGAACCAATTCCTACTAAAAGAGGTATAAGATTTACTCCAGCTGAATATGCTATGTTGTTCAATGTTCTGAAAGATAACTATAGTTTAATTTCTAATGATTCAGCCGATGATCCCTTGACTAAAACAGCAGGTGGGCTAGTAGAAGAAGTACTGGAGGAGTTAGAGGTAATTGAAGAATGAAAACTATTAAGACTATAGTAGAAAATTCTCAGTATTGGAAGCGTGTACCAATAGGTACTTTGCTACGAGTACGTGATGAAGATGCTGTGAAGGTAGTAACCAATCAGGAAGCTCAATATGCTCCAAAGAGTGAGTGGAAAGAGCTTCGAGACAATGAAACTAACAATAAGGAGGGCAATCTAGATGCCTAGAATAAAAGTACTTAGTGGTGGTGGATTCCCAGAACGGGAAGTAAATAGTGGCACTGTCGGCTCGCTTAGAGATGAGCTAGACATGGCTGCAGGATCAACAGTAGCAGTAAACGGCACTGGTGTAACTGATGACTATCAATTACAAGATGGTGACATAGTTGCTGCAGTAACTAGTAACAAAACTGGTGGACTTCAAGCACTTACATTCGAGTATAAATCGAAATAAGAAATAATGAATAATACTGAGGGGTGAAGTGGTCAATGCTCTGGAGAAAGCTGCACATGCCGCCTAACAGAATTGCAAACATCACCCCTTATGTATAGGAAGGAAGAAGCTATAATGAGTAGTTTAAACTTTCAAACCTTAAGAGACTATCCTAGTGATATAAATAATGCTAACCTTAATATGGAAGAGATAGTTAATAATATCTATGTAGGTCCTCAAGGTGAATTACTTGAAACTATAGATAGATTTAACAGAACATATGGAACTGACCTAGGTATAACCAAGCATTTTACTCTTAAGCCTGGATGTTATGATAAGATTAAGAAAGCTTATTCTAATTGGGTTCTTAGATGGGACATGAGACCGAGAGGTGTGAGTTCTATATTTAACAGAATACGTGACTATGGATGGAGATTTAATGGTTTTAGGGATAACTGCTTAAATATAGAAAGAAAGATGGCAAATCTTAGACTTAATGGTATGCATTGGCAAGATAATACTGAGGACTGTGTAATAGAATTTAACAGAGTTAAGTCTAATATTAACAATGCATTAGAGATATGTAAGAAGTTATATCCAAATGTAACTGTAGATGTAAAGATAATACCATGTAAAAGACCTGGAGTTGGTTCTAGATATCATGCTTCTAGCTATAGAGAGACATTTCCTAATGTACTTGACGATAGAATAGATAATCCTACAGAATATATGTTAGCATTATTTGTGTATATCAAGGATCCTATAATGACTGTTCATGCATTAAGAGAAGATGAAACTATATCTCAATATGAAATTCCTATAGAAGATATTTCAGTTGCTTCAGGAGGATACTTACTCCCAATGTTAAGTAGAAATTGGGGTAGAGATGATGCCCGTACTGATACAAATGATATAGGAAGATCTAGGTTCTTTTTAGAGGCTATATATCTTAGTAAGATGGGTATAAATCAGCATCCTTATATAGCACAATCTAGTGATAAGTATACATGGGATTTAGATCAATATACTGAAGGTAATTTTAATATCTGTACTGGAAATATGGGTATTGATATAAAGAGTACTTTCATTAATTGTCAGTTTGAAGCTCATATAGCACAACTTGTAACGTGGCTTACAAATTATTATGTACCTCAGACTAATCCTCTTAATAACATAAGAAGGCTTAGACAGAAAGGTGAAAGTAATTTGCTTAAGAGCTTTTCTGTTAATGGAGCTGCCTATATATTTGATGAAGCAGCAGATTGGCATGAATGTACCTTACCTGAAAGTATATATGGTGCTATCCATAACTATGGTCGCAGAAGACAGAACATTCGTAGTTATTCTAGTGATAGATACCTATATAGAGAACATAGCCAGTTCAATGAAGACAGAAAACTTGCTTATATAAATAATATTGAAGAAGATGACCTTCCTTGTATTGATTGTATTCACAAGAATAATTGTAAGATAACAGTTAATATACATTTATTTCTTAGCAGAGAGATCTATACTCCTATGGAAGAAGCTTATTTAGGAATATTTATAGAAATAGGTATGTATTATAGGATAATTGGCTCTCCTACATCTAGGACAATACATTTCTTAGAGGATTATTTACCATATGCTTTCTATTATAATGAGCATGAGTTATATGATCGGATATTGAAGATAAATACTTGTATTCTTGCATGGACTAACTCTTATTCAGAAGATATTATACTTATGAGTTGGTCATCTGAAAGATATAAAAGTAGGATGAGAATACTTGCTGGCATTACATCAATACAACTTGATATACTGTATATTCATGCAGTAAACAAGACTGATTTTGTGTGGACTCGTGATAATGTTACAAGTGTACAATCTGTTAGAAGGCCATCATTAGAACCTGAAATACCAGATGAAGATGAAGCTATTAGAGATTGGCTTGAAGCAACAGATCCGCCAACAGATACTAATCTTGAAATAGTAGAAGATGTAGCAAGCGATAATCTTACGCCAGAACAAGCAACACTAAGATGGGCAACAACAATGGGTGGTGCTAATAATTTATAACTGAGAGTGGAGATATGTTAGCGTGAGCGCATACTAGGTTGTGGTTTGTACCTCATTCCACAGAGTGCCTATTTTGACACTCTCATTACTTGAGCAGGTACGCTTCTTTGATTGATGGTTATTGGTTAGAGTAACGTTATGCATTCGCATTTACCACACTAGCTGCCTGCTCATAAACTTAAAAGGAGATCAATGTTTTACATATCACAGAAGAACTGGAACAAGATTCTAGGGTATGCAGAAGAAGCCTATGATAAGCATAAAAGTGAAATAGGTGGAATGTCTGTAATGATAGAAGATAAAGAAGGTGATTGGGAATTACAAGAGCCAGTCATCTTAAAGCAAGAGATAAGTGGTGGAAATACTGTACTTGATAAAGATGCATTAGCTGTATATTATACCAAGGAAGCAAAGAAGATGGGAAATAAAAACTTTCGCTTTTGTTGGTGGCATTCACATCATACAATGAATGCATTTTGGTCTAGCACTGATTTAACAGCGATAGATGAGTTTGAAGATGGAGACTTTTCTTTCGCACTTGTGGTCAACCTTAAGGGTGAATACAAATTTAGAGTATCAGTTTGGAAGCCTGTTGAAGCACACCAAGATGTTGATCTTGATATAATGAGACCTTCTAGGTGTAATAAGAATATGACTAAAGAAGTAGAAGCATTATGTGAAAAGGCTACCTTTGGTCATAGCAAAGAATGGAAAAAGAATTCATATGGTGGATATGGATATACCTATGGAATCAGAGAAGGCTTAAAAGATCGAGAGGAGGATCCTCGCCAAGAGCGACTCCCTTTTCGTACCACAGCTGGACAGACAACATCGTATGGTGATCGGTTTAAAATGTCCTTTACGGAAATTGTTGATGAAGTAGATGATATAAATAGTGAAGCTATAGAAGGCAGTGTAGATTATAAAGAATATAAACTACGGATTGATGATCTAAATGCTACACTAAAGAAAGAAGATAACATGTATAGTGTAGAATTGATTCCAGAAAATAAACTGGATTCTTTATTGCATATGTACCCAAACCAAATGGTTGTATATGATACAACTAAAGAGGCGGTTTATGATAGATCATATTATGAAATGTATGGCCTATGAATATTACAGCTAGACATGAAGGCCTGTTTGAAGGTACAGGCAATTATACCTTCCACATACTTGGTTGCGGGGCTATTGGAAGTTCCGCAGCCTTACAATTGGCCAGGATGGGAGCAGTATACTTTCATCTATATGATCGTGATACAGTAGAGGACGTTAATATTGGAGTCTCTCAATATATTGAAGCTGACATCAATAAGGAGAAAGTGGATGCACTAAAAGGACATTTATTAAGCATAAGTCGAGAGCTTATAATAGATGCTCATAGTGGAGACTTTAACGAATTCTACTTCCAAGATCATAATGACATAGTTATACTCGGGTTTGACTCGATGAAGTCGAGATTACAAGCGGTCACTACTATCTGCTCAAATCCAACTACACGGCCAAAATGCATCATAGACGGGAGAATGGGTGCCGAACACTATCAGCAATATATACTACCCAAGCCTACGCTTGACCAGTATATGAAGGTGTGGTATTCAGATGAACAGGGGGACGAGGAGCCTTGCAACGCTAAGGCAACTAGTTATTGCTCTAATATGAGTGGGAGCTTTATTGCCAATTCCGTTCGCAAGTTCATTACCAACTCACCGTTGAATAGTAACTTCAGTTTTCATTTTCCTACTATGATGCTGAATAAAATATAGGCTCCAGGCTAGGACGCAGACCTTACAGACACAAGGCAAAGCTTAGGCTGCGTACTTCTCTATAGGACGGTCCTAGCCGAGACTATCAAGAATTACTTGCAAAGTAAGTAGTAAAAGTGGTATATTACCACGCACAAAAAGGAGAGAAATGCGCATGAAAACACTAATGTTCGACCTGGAACATGGTTCTCAAACTCTCGGATCTAAAGAATATATCAATAAACAGTTCGGATTTCCTGTATTACAACCTGGTACTTGGGATCAATTCCAAAATACATTAGGTAAGCTTTACGAGAAAAAGACTGTTACTGAAAAGATCAAAGTTGGTAATCTAGAAATAGAGGAACAACGCATGGCTGTAACACCAAGAAATGGTACTACAGTTGATGCTCTGGTCTTAGATACATTCTCTGAGTTATCCAAGAAGTACATGAGACAACTATCCGATAAAGAGGGTAGAATGAAGTTACAAGGCTGGGGACAGCTTAAGAATAAGCTTGATGGAGCTTTAGACTTCATAAGTAAAATACCTGGTGTCATAGTATGCAATTGTCATTCCAAGATCCAAACAATGGACGATGGAAATAAGGTTATTCCTTATATAGATGGTAGCAGCAAAGATGATATCAGTAAATGGTTTGATTTTGTTTTCTATACTAAGACAATAATTGATGGTAGTGCAAGGCATTACCGTTGGGTTACTGCTCGTAGTGAAAAATATGATCATGCTAAAGATAGAACAGGCTTACTTGAATCAGAAATAGATCAAGACTATAATTTAGTTATTGAAGCTGCAAAGAAAAAGGGCTTTGATGGAGCTAAAATATTAGTTATTGGATCTCCTGGTAGCGGTAAGACCTACAGTTTGCAAACACTAGTAAATAAGGAAACCAAAGAATGAGAACGTTAACGGTTAGAAAAGGCAGTGGAACTAACTATATTCCTGGTTGGCATAAACTGACTATTTCAAGTGCTGAATATGGCGATTATAATGGAACTAGATTCCTGGATGTATGGTTTAACGATTATCCAGAAAACTTCACTATGAGAGTCTATGAAGCAAAGGGGAAAGACGGAGAAGAGTTCGCTATTGGACAAATCTTTCGTTTTGCTAATGCTGGTATTACTGACGGTTTAGACGGACCAGATGGAAATGTGGTTGTCAAGATTGATGATGATACTAGTCATCTTAAAGGCAAGGAGCTTAATATATTCTTTCATAAAGATGGTGAATATACACGTGCTTTAAAGCAATGTGCACCAACTGAGTTCAAGAATATCATTGAAGAGTTTCATGAAAATGATGTAGAGTATTGGAAAAGTCGTGCTGAAAAGTATTATACAGACTATGTTCTGAATAAAGCTAATGGTACAACTACTCATACTAATAATGCTACTGAACCTGAAACAGCTGATATCCCCTTCTAGGGGATAGATCTCCAACATTAAGGGGGAGTTAGCAACCCGCGCTCCCCCCAATGTTATGTCAAACGAGAAAAAACTAACACTTTTAATAGTGCTATGGATACTGGATAAGATACTCATGGCGCTTATGATTTACTTTTTATAAGGAGAGAAAATGGCAGTAGAATGCAACAGAGGCTGTGGGGCTGAAGACCTCATTTGGAAATCTGTAAACGGCAAGTATAAACTCTTTAATCACAACGACTTGTTACATATTTGTAATGATGGAATACAAGTTTCTGAAAAGATTCAAAGAAAAGCAACAGCATCTATACTAGATGAACTTGGTATAGCAGAGCCAGCACAAGTACCATTAGCAGAGAATAAACCAAGTCTTAAGCTTAACCATGTAACTGAGAGCGACCCAGCAAAAATGTTTACTATTAATAGTACTGCATCTGGATTGGCTATCACAGGTGATGATAAGCATAATGCTATCTATATACCTAAGGTAGCTATAACTGAACTACTAAAAGCACTAATAGACTTTATATAATGCTTAATGAAAATCAAGTAAGAAGGCTTTTAAAACATTGCGAACTTCAAGAAGAAAAATATGAAAAAGCAGAAATGTGTGGAGATGAAGGACCTGAATATTTTGATTTTATGCAAAATAAAGGTTGGTGTCAAGCTTTACGACTTGTTTTAGAAGAGGATACTTATCCAATAAGAAAGGACCCTATTAAGGAGAAGAAATGATAAGAGAGTTTGCATTTGGACTAGGTAGAAGGCATTACTTTGAAGATTCATCTAGTATAGTAAAATGGATGAACCTTCCAAACGATACCTATATGTCATTATATGAGTACGATGATGATGTAAAGGACTACTTTGCCCAAAATAAGAAACTAGCTGGATATGATGGAAAGATATATATACCTGAAGAATTTATACTGGATATTGATGGTGGGAATCCAGATGATGCCCAGAAGAGAGCAATAGGTCTAAAGATACTTCTTGGAGACCTTGATGTTCCATTTAGGGCATTCTTCAGTGGTACAGGCTTTCACTTTCATATTCCAAGCTCATCCTTTACATACAGGCCACATAAGAACCTGCATGCCAAGGTAAAGCAAGTACTCACAGAACATGGCATATTTGAATATGCTGATCCTGCTGTAACTGATAAGTTAAGACTAATACGTATTCCTAATACAAGAAATAGTAAATCTGGATGTTACAAAGTAGAGCTTAAAAATGGTATGCTAGAGGGAGACATTAACGAGATAATAGAATATTCTAAGGAAATAAGGGAACTTTCAGAGACAATGTTAGAATCTCAACCAATCTTTAATGTACTTATTAGTGAAGAAGAAGTAAAGCAACAGACACAATATACAACAATATCCCAAGGAAGATCACCAGATCCTTCCCTATATCCTTGTATAAGTGGTATGCTAGAGTCAATTCCGATGGGTAAAAGGCATCATGTAGCTCTTAGGATATCTGCATGGCTTAGATGGCTCTATCCAGAAGATGTAGTAAGACTTATAATGGAAAAATGGAGAGTACAAGTAAGTGGCAATGATTGTCCATTTACAAGTAAAGAGATGGATTCTATTGTAAAAAGTGCCTATGAAGCTCATAATGGCCAAGGGAACAAGTTTGGATGCAATGATCCTGTAATGGATGAGTATTGTAAAAATACTTGTAGGCTCTATAGGAATAAAAGGAGTCAGTCTGTCATGGATGCACAAGAGATGGAAAGCAACCTGATTGAGTTCTATAAATCAGATGTCACTCCTCTTAATATAGGTAAGCTTTATGGAGGAGACTTCCCGGTCTACCCCGGAGAGGTAGTTATTCTCCAGGCACCACCTAAGTCCATGAAAACTATGCTCTTACAGAACTGGATGGTAGCATTTAAAGTACCAACATACTTCCTGGAGATGGAAATGTCCCCAAGGCAGATCTGGAGCCGGTTTGTAATGATAGAGAAGGGATGGAGTGAAAAAGAACTAGTAGACCATTACAGATCCTTTCAAAATGGTCAAGATAAGCATTTTCAGTGGCTTATGGTTAACTATTCGTCAATATCTGCTAGAGACTTAGAAAAGACCATATTAACGCTTCCTGTTAAGCCTAGGCTTGTTGTGATAGATCATATGGGATTGTTTCAAAGTAACCTTAGAGACCCCAATATGAAGGTAGAAGAAGCATCACAGGCTATGATGGAACTTGCAGTAAAGCACAATCTGATAGTATTTGCAGTAAGTGAGATAAATAAGTCCGCCATGAGAGACGGATTGAACATATTCTCTTCTAAGGGCTCATTTAGAACTGCTTATAATGCAAATAAGATACTTTCCTTAATACCTAGAACATCTAAGACTACTGGCATGATAGATATGCTAGATCTACGTTGTGAGGCTAACAGGGAGAGAGAGAACTTAAACGTAAGATTAATCTTAGATAATGTGAGGATAAAACATGAAACATTCACAAATGCATGAACTAATGGATACTATATTAAAGGAAGTTGTTATGACACGAGACTCAGGTCAAAAAGAATATGCTCATAATAATAATGATGTATTTGCCAACTTCAATAGAGTAGCTCATCTGCTAGAGGAAGATAGAAAGAAAGTACTTATGACTTATATGCTTAAGCACATTGACGGTATTGCTGCCTATGTTAAAGGTCATAAATCACAGAGAGAGGATGTAACGGGTCGAATTACAGACTGTATAGTGTATTTAACGCTCTTATGGGGCATGATAAAGGAAGAAGATGGTACTATATCTGGGAAAGAAGATAATGCATCAGTGCACAATGTGCTCGAAAAAATACAGCATGAAAGCGGAGACCTATCTCTGGGTGGGGGACGCAGCACATCTTATAGGGTACAGCCTAATGGTAATCTGCAAGAAGTGCGCCAGAAGGGAAGTGGGCTCGAAAAGCCTAAAGAAGTGGGCACAGCTTAATGATAACCCAATCACGCTTCCGAAAGAACTCGGAATACGATAAGATTATGCCAATAGATGATACTATTCCTATGTTTAGAGGATTAGTAGATGTCGGAGGCATAGTATATGATGGAGAGATCTTTAGAGAAGTAGAATATGGTAAGGAGGTTCTAGTATTATGTCTGAATATAGAGGAGGACAATTCACTGTTCTAGTCTGCAAGACTTGCGGACAAGAAATACCAACTCCCCATAAAGAAACTATATCTAACGCTCTTAAAAGAATTGGGATGTACCCAGAGAGGAGTAAAGATGGCAAGAAGCGCAAAGTCTAGCAAGGCAAAGGGTCGTAGACTCCAAAACTTCGTTAGAGATAAGCTAAGAGAAATATATACGCCTGAACTGCATGAAGATGATATTAAGTCCCAGACGATGGGAATGACGGGAGAAGATATCGTTTTCTCACCTGCAGCCAGAGAAATGTGTTCATTTAGCTTTGAATGTAAAAATGTAGAAAGACTACAAATGTGGCAAGCTATAGAGCAATGTGAGACTAATAAGTCTGATATTAGTGCTCCAGCAATAGTCTTTAAGAAAAATGGCAAGGATCCTTATATAGCAATACCATTTGCTGTATTTTGTGATATGTTACAACATGAATACGATACAGGAGGTACTAATGAGAAAAAGAAATGACTACCTTAAAACTGCCGTAATACAGTATGCAACTAGTGTGTTGCAATTGGTAGATACTATTAAACCTAATAATATCAACCAGATACTGTCCTTAATCAAGGCAAATACAAGGGTTCTTGAGAACGATGTCAAAAACAGCTTTAGTAAGCATGAAACACAGGACTTAGGATATAGGGATTATAACTAATGCCTATGCCCCAACATTGCATAGATTGCGATAAAGTTGCAGTTATACTGGATGATGTAACTCCATATTGTACTAGATGCTATAAGAAGCATCAAAAAGGTTCTAAAAATTCTACTTGTAGGGTAGGGCACCTTTCTAATTCAAAGTTGAAAAGTTGATATATATGGAGATACTTTTTCGTTAAAAACGAATGAGGAGTGCTGGCTGGTTAATATCTGCCTGCCAGCATTCCTTCAAGCACGTTAACAGCTTCTTTATTTTTCCTGCGCTTCTTCGTTTTTCTAACCTTAGGTAGAACCGTACCTGTATAGGCCCAGTTCATGGGGGAGTAAGGACTCTTTTTGAGCCAATCTCTTCGTTGTTTAAAGAATGCATCATCTGAATCACGCATCCAATCATACATATGTTTAGGTTTATAAAGTCCAGTCTCTACTCTGAATGCTCGTTCCCATTGTTCCTTAAGTAGAGCGGGTGTAGTATGCCAGCCAGTACGAGCTCCTTGTATGTTAAATATTCTAGCCATCTTATACCACCAGTCAGGATCTTGAGGATCATACTTCATCTTCATAGTTTCTTGTAGTTCCTCTGGTGTTTGATCCCAGACATCAAATAGGTCAGCCATCGTAAGGATATCAGATACAAATGGACCTAGGTTACCAGCTAACAATCCCTTACCAAAGAACTGTCCATACTTATCCTCTAACTGTTCTGGATCATCTTCATCTGCAGTAAGATACTTAACAAATCTTTCAGCAGTGTCATAAGTTTCATTCTGTATTAGATTGCTAAAGGCAACACCAGTAACAGCTGAAATAGCGGGAACAATAAGTGCATACGTAGATAGATAACGCATTGCCTGCTGTATCTCTGGCATGATTCTTGTAATCTCACCAGATGCATTGGTTTCAAACATACCATACTTACCTGCTTGCACTCCACGCTTAGCATCCTTAAGCATCTGCCATTGTAAATCCCAGAGAGAGAAACGATAAGTCTGGAACTGTAATGCTACTCGTCCAGCTTTAGTCTGCTGCACCTTAGCTTTAGCCCAGTTATCATACTCGAAGTGTAGATCCCTGGTAACCTTAGCCGCTGCATTTCCTGCCAGGTGTTCTATATATGAATCAAGAATACTATCTGATGGAGGTTTCTTTGTGTTCTTGGCATCCATCCACTGCCGCTTGAAGTACTCTCTATTGCCATTCATTTCAGTGAAAGACATAGCAAAAGCTCTCTTAAATGTACCTTTACGGTTAGCATTCTCTGCAGCTTGTAATGTAATAGCAGACTTCTCAGCTACCTTAGCAGTACCAGCAGCTACCCTGCCGAGCTTTGTCTGCTCTGTTCTGCGCAGTCCACCCTCACCAGTCATCATAGTGCCAGCAGGAGTAACCTCTTCAATTGAACCAGCAGTAGCAATCGCGGTAGAGGCAGCTGCTGCTTTTTCTCCAAATAATATACCAAATCTATTCAGCTGATCATGTGCCATCTGTTCATGAGCCCTAACATCATAGAACTTATCAGCTACAGTCCAAGCTTTCCTTCCATACTTGTGCCAATCAAACAGCATCTGTGATCTGTTACGCAGTCCACCTCTAATGCTCCAGCCTAGCTTAGAGATATATTCAAATCCATTGATAAACCTAACAACATTATCCATCTCACTAATGCCACCTTCGTAGTTGTTAAGAGCAGAGTCTCTAATCTCTGTTATTATATCACCCATGTGCTTAGCATACTCACCAAGATCCTTACCTACTCCTCTCTTACGAGTAAGATTCCACATCTTATCAGCTGCTTTTTTATAAGCTAAGTTAATACGGGTCACATAGTTAAAGTGAGCTACATCATTAACATATTTATTAAGAAAGAATACAGGATCTAATGAGTAAAACTTACCAGTCTCTACATCTGTCCTAGCTTTAAGCCTATTGACCATGTTGCCCAGGTCTACTTTCTCCTCTATCTGTAGACGTATCTGCTCTGATGTTTTACCTTTCCACTTAGCATCCTTTGGATTAGATGCAAAGTCTGTAATATTTCTCACTACATTAGATAGTTCTATAACATATTCAGGAGCATACTTGGTAAGCTCCCTAGGTATGGCACTACGCTCACCCTTCTCATCTATCATCTTGTATGGCTTAACAGTACCAGTCTTAGCATCAAATACTTTCATGTCCATATTGCTGATATCCATAAGATCATTACCTGTATAAGTCTTAGCATCTATATTCTGTTGAAAATGTATACGTTCCGCAGCAGCCTGCAGCAGGTCAAGTGATCTAGACAGATCCCTACGCATACCAGGATCATTAACTGTTTTTATAATAGCTTTGGACTGTTCTATACCATTGAGTAATAGCTTAGCTGACCTAGCTCTAAGTTTATTCCAGCTCGCTACTATCCTCTCTTCTGTTGGCGTCTTAGGTACCTCCTTAAATGTAAGTAGATCATTATATCTCCAGAGTATTCTACCACCTACAGGATTATTATTACCATCCTTGACACCTACAACCTCAGTAATCTTTTTGATTGCATCCATTCTTTCCTGAGGTGTCTTGGCCATCTCCAGGTCTCTCTCTAGTTCCTGATATTCCTTAAGCTGCTTCTTGCTCCACCGAGTACCACCATAGTAATCTCCCTTGAGTATCATATTATAGAGGCCATCTATCATTTCATTCAGCTCGACTGATGCTTCTTTGAGGTGTCGCTGCCTGAATGATGTAGCATTAGACATCTCTTCAACAAAGTGAGCTGTCTCTGGTAGCTTACGCATTAATGCCTTAGGTAGCTTGAACCATTTAAAGAAAGGATTCTCCTTCTTACCTATACTATCCTTAAATTCCTTTAGTCCTAGTTCATACTTCTTAATATCAGTAGAAGACATAAGCCTGTTAGGGTCACGTGGTTGTCCTACATACTTATTCCATAGCCACTCCCCAGTAGATGGATCACCATAGCCAAATGCTTTAACCTTAGCATCCTTTTCAAACTCACTTGCTATTTTAATAAGGTCTTTTTTACGTGGATCTCTAATACAGGCCATACAGCTCCTTAATTATTACAGTTTGTCTCTTCCCATAGCTTTTCAGAGAATGATTTACTCCTAATATGTTCTCTGCTGCCACTCATACTATTCTCTACAGGACTTTTAGATAGTCTATACACAGCTCTACCCATGTCCTCTTTAACTTCTATTCTCCTGGCATTCTGTCCAACATCCTCCCAGAAATGCTTAACTCTCTCTCCTACTAGCTGTGGACTAGGTAATTCATTCATAGTTTTATCCAGACCAACAGTCAATCTATATAGTTCTATTGGATCAAGGAAGTATGAACCAGTAAGGTACGATTGTATAGTCTTACGTGCCTGTTCATTGTTGACAGTGACATCCAAGAGCCTGGGCTTCACTTCTGTTGTAGGCAATACATTGAAGCTAGGTGTAAATCCTCTATCCATGTTACCTATCTTAAATGCATCACCAGCTAATGATTTATCATGTGTCATAAGATAGGATATTTTACGAGCTTGTTCCATTTCTGACCACCATTCTTTTGCTATACCTTTATTAAAACCTGGAACTTTATTATCCATAGCACCAACCATGAACCTAAGTACTACCTGCTCGTTAATTTTGTTACTGTTAAACCTAAAGCCAGTATAATATGAGTCACTCTTATTATCATAGTTCAGGATAGACATCTCATTGTTAGATACCCTAGGCACAAGCATAGTATGCAATAACTGCTTAGCATACTGTGGACCTCGAGTAGTCATCACATCATTAAATGCAGTCTTAAGTATCTCCAGCTTAGTACTATACACATCACTATAGAATGCATTATTTTTAACAGATGCATCGGCAAACTTACCATCTACATTACGAAACTCTTGACGTATCTCCTCAACCTTACTCCTTATGTATCCCCTGCTATCAGAAACATCAAAATATTCTACTCCTGGTAATACATTGCCAAATGCTCTATGCATTGTACGTAAATGTTTCTGTTGTATAGGATCAGAGAACCTGAACGTTCTAGGATTCTTTACCACCACATTACCAGCATTCCAAGACAATGGCTCACCTCTTCTTACCCTATTAACATTAACGACATTACCATTTTTCAGTGTGTACACTGCATAGTTGGCATCGGCCTCCTGCATAGATCCCTGTCTTCTCTTGATATTAGACTGCTGTACTATCTTATCATTAGCTATAACTTCTACCTCTCCCAGTGTACGGGTAAGCATCTCTCTTCGAGCTTCCATAGTTTCATACTGTCTAGTATCATGCTGTCTACGTGCCCTCATATCATTTAATATACCCTCGAGCTGGTTGACTTCCCATTGTAGAGAGCTAAAGCGTACCCAGTTACGCTCATTCTGCATGTATTTATTAACAGCCTTCTGAACTTGTTCACTAGTTATATCTGTAGGCGCACTGTTTAATATATTAGCCAACTCATTACTACGCTCTATTCTCATTGGAAAGTGTCCGTCGTGAGCTTCAGTCATCTTGATCAGTCCATCAATAAGTGGGTGGTTACTTGTACCTGACTTACCTGGACGCTCACCTAAGAACCCTAGGAACTCATCTATAAATGGTTTAAGCATAGGATTAAACTCAGATGTTTGTGCCATTCTATGTTTAGCCCTAGTAAATGTAGAGATATGATCATAGAATCCAAGCTTTCTAGTAGTACCATTACTTAATGTCTCATATCCTAGCCCCAGATTAAATATACTATTCATAGGCCTTAAGAATCCATCTCTTATCTGTCTTCTAAACTCTTTTATCTCTGGTACAGAACTATTCCAGGACGTTTCCTTTGGCGGCTGGGCATATACCTGCTCTACTACTTTAAAAAGTCCTACCTCATCAGAGAACCAGAAGGTATCCATTAGATCTCTGTTATTAAGCTTAGATAGATCACCATAAATATCAATAGTATGCTTAATAAGCTTCTTCATATGACCTATAGCATCGACAAATTCACCACCATGCCTGAACATGATCTGATACTTATTTCTATTGCTAGCTGCTTGAAAATCTGCTATAATATTTGCACCAGAAGTACTCTGGGATACTCTATCTACACCATATTTATCCCTGTGTATACCAGTCTCATAACCTGGACGTATATGAGTCATCTGTGCCATACCATCTAGGGATGTAAAGTACTGATACATCAAAGAGGTAAGTGAATGCTGTCTCACAAGCACAGGCCTTGCACCTTCTAATTGTTTGAGCTGATCTACATAGCTAGACAACTGAGGATGTTCATATTTTACCTCAGTTAATGCCTTGCCCCACACCTGTTCAGATGATATCTCATGATAGCCTGATGCTGCATGTATCTCACGTACAATAGGAGCGGGAGTAGCAAAGAAGCTAGCTGATTTATCTAAATCAAAGTCAGCATCCTGAGGGTTAATAAGATCTGAACTATTCATCTCACTGACAGCACCCTTACGTCTATCTAATAACTTTTCTATACCAGTAAGTACCCAACTATTAATGCCATCCTTAGGAGTACGAAGGTTGTTCTCAACTACACGTACAGCATCATAACCATACTTCCTAGCCATGGATCTCTCTCCATTGGTTACAGTATAGTCCCGAAAGTATGTTTGATTATTCTGACGATCAACTGCAGTAAGGGGATTACCATCTATAAATCTCACCAACTCACCTAGAGTTTCTACTCCCTCCTTGCCATCAATATGTTTAAGATCATAAGCTTCCTTTATAATATCTTTATAATGTGCACCAACCTGTCCCTTACCCTGTGTTATATCTTGTGCAATTTGACGTGCTAAAATAGCTTCTCTTCTGCCTGGACCATAGCTACCTTCAAGATTAGTACCATATATTCTCTCTATATATCCATCAAATGTGCCAGATACAGTACCATCGCCAGACACTATAAGCTCATCACCTATCTGAAATAGCTCTTGTTTCTTACCTGTCCATTTAGAATGAGTATTAAATAATGTATTAAGATCCTTAGCTTGCTGTCCTGAAAGCCTGAAGACTAGTGATAGACTCTCTGTACCATCTGTACTATATAATAAATCTCTAATATTCTTGTTGGCTTCCATATGAGGTATACCACTACCACCAAATCTCTTCTGCATACCATCAATTCTAACAGGAAGACTAAGGCCATCACCAGCTGTCATTGTATTGTAGGCACCATTAGATATCTGACCTGATGCAAAGTTTCTATTGCCAAGGTAGTTACCTACAAGTGCTCTCTCTATCTGTGGACGCATGTGTTCAAAGAGAGGTATACCACCTTCAGATAATACTGCCTCTAAACCTGTAAGTGATGAAGTTATATCTCCACGCTCTTTGTCAAATGCCTTAAGCTTCTCACCTATTGCCTTAAATGCAAAAGGATTATGCCATAGATCTGCTATACTCCGGTTAAGATCGGCAACTACTTCAGTAGATTTAAGCCATGAGTTCATCACATCCTGAGCAGGATTAGATAAAAAGTTACCAAATGCCATACTAAGAGTACCATCATGTGGTCCACTAAGGGACTTAATCATCATGTTAGCTCTATCTATATCTACCAGCTTAAGATCACTACCTGGCTGACGTCTCTGTGTCTGTATATCCAGGGCTACTTGTGGCTTCCACTCCCTGGTAACATCTGTAGGTGTCTTTAATGATATAACATTCTCTGTCCATGGAGCATCCACGCTAATCCTACTCTGATTCACCTTATTAGCAGACTTAAATGCTATACTATCAGTAAAGTATGTACCATCAGCGTTTCGCATTGCTGCATCCATAGTCGGATCAAACTTATAAGCTGTCTTATCTACCACAACAGATATAGACCCATCAGGATTCACTCTATTCTGTGACACTACAGGCTTTATAACTGTATTGAATCCTACTATAGTATTACCATCCCATACAAACCAACTAGCATCAGCTCCCCTGGCAGTTAAGAGTGCTGTCATCTCCGGAAGACTTAAATATACCTCACCATCTACCTTAGACTTAGCCTCTGGCTTTAGTTTATCAGCCAATTGAGTAGCTATAGTTGTAGCTTCCCTCTCACTATATCCTCGTTCATTCATATACTGCTGCTTTACCTTAGCCCTGTACTCCGAATCACTACTAAAGAAACTATCACCGAATCCAGTAGGATCTTTTTCATCATATATAGTAAGCTGCTTATGATCTCTGCTCATCTGACTATCAAAGTGACGTTTCATATCAGCATACTGAGGAGTATCAGGCATTATCTCTCTGGTAAAGTAACGCATGATATCCAGTGTCTTCTCATTCAGAGTAATACCACCGCGAGGATTGGCTAACTTTATATATTTCAATGCTTTAAATATCTCACCACGTGACATCTCATTGTTAACAAGCTTATGTAAATAATATGCATTATCATTCATTAACCTGGTAGTAAGCAATAAGCCCTCTATAGTCTCTGTAGAAAATGACTGCTTATCTATCTGATCTGTCTTGAACTCACTAACCTTAAGCTTATCCTCTAGATACCTTGCTGCCTTCTCTTCACCTACTATAGATGACAGTCTTTGGAATAATGGACCCTGTCTATTTCTCCATCTATTTACTATGTCTGGAAATGTACTAGTAGATAATACTATTGCCTGCTTCTCATCTAACCTAAAGACTTGGAACTGTGGCCTTCCATCAGTACCCTCGCCAGCCATTGGTATATCTGCAAGCATCTTCTCAAGTTCAGCTCTCTCATTAGCTGAATATAGCTCTGATTTGGCTATCTTAGGCCATGCACCTACTGCTAACTGTGCATTAATCTCCTGTAACATAGTCTCAGAGAGCTTAGTCTGCACACGATTGCCAGCTGCTGTCTGCTCTCCAAATAACATAAAAGAATTAGGCTTATTCTCTAAGCCGAGAGCTCTTGTTAATCCTATAAATCCAGCATTCCAGTCAGTTACAGACTTAGTAGATATTCTTAGGGTACCATTTTCATAGTTACCCATGTATATCTTTTTCTGAGCCCATGAGCTAACAAGGAGCTGTGCAGTATCTGTTAAGAAGGTCTCCTTAGATAGATTTGGATCCAATGCTTCAGCCTTAACCCACTGTGTTTCTATCCAGGGTTTAACTATCTGGGACATATATACATCAGGAGATATACCTAAGTTTTCCAAATTACTTATCACATCTCTTATATACTGAGGTGAAGCCTTCAGAGCTGGATGGCTATCTAGAAAAGCAGATACATTGCCTGCAAGTTCATGAGCAGTATCAGTAAAAGCTATCATGTCACCCTTAATAAGATCTAATGCAGTCTGTTCTATACCATACTTACTTTTGTATTGGCTTTCAGATATAGTCTGGGATTCCAATACCGGTCTACCTGATCTGTCCTGACGTGTAACTACCTCTTCCTGTCTCTTAATAAACTCATCGACTGACTCTACACTATCAAGTGCAAGCTTACGATTACGCTCATTGATGGCCTCCATAGATACTTTTTGTAATATACTAGAGACCTCTTCTAAACTACCTCTACCCTCCCTGGTAAACTGCTGTGCTCTTGATATAGCTCTAGAGATATCGTATTGACTATCTACTATCTGGCGTATCAGGAGGAAATCATTGTTCTGTATAGCATCAGTAACAATGTATGATAATTGTCTGGTATTTATCTTAAGATTTTCCATTGAAGTCCTGAGCTCTTCAACTGTCAGTCTACCAGTAGCTACTTCAGCTAGCTTTTCAAAGTGAGCAGCCGTATTGAATGCACTATTCATTGACTCTAATATGTGTACATTCTTAACAACTCTGGATAGATCAACTATCTTACTGCCGTCAAGCAATGTTTCTATACCTATTAAAGACTGCATCCAATCCTTAGCTGTATGTTGTGATGATACATCTATAGATATTTCATCACTAAATTCTATATAATCTCCCTTGCCTTTAGTTGGCTTTTCTACCTCTCTTATATATCTGTCTATCATAACCCTAACATGGGATGCAAATTCCGGATCAACTCTCTGCATTTCCAGTCCATATTCAGAGCCTAATATCTGATCCTTAATAGCTTTTCCAGATGCTACTACTCTTCTATTAGATATAGGATCAGTAAACGCTAATGGATTACCCTCAGAAAGCAAGTCACTTATAGCCCTCTTAGCACCATAAGATGCCTCACTACCCAGTATGCTATCGACAAACTTATTATCTAGGTAGTTCTTGAACGCATTAAAGCTATTGTGATCGGTAAATAGATTACCTACTTCGCGAGATAGACTCTCATGTAATGCTTCCAGCTGTCCTATAGATATCTTACTGACACCTCTTGCACCAGCACCCTCTGTAAGCTGCCATGCTCTATTGAGATTGTTCTTCAGGTTAATAAGATGATCTTTGTCGCCTATAGTTCTTACTCCTTCTTCATCAGTTAGTTCTAGCTTACGCTTACCCTTGAAGATATCATTATTAAGCTGTTCATTGAGGAGGAATATATGATCTGTACCCTGAGATCCTTTACCTGTAAGTATCTGCATTCCCACGTCGTTACGTAGATGTAGCTGATTAGTCTGTATTGCATGCCATAACGGATCAGAAGAAAGAATACTTTCATTTAAGAATGCATTATCAGCTCTCTTACCTGGTACTATATCCCTCCATCCACTATTCTCTGTACCCATAACAAGATCATGCATTCTCTCTGTATTAATACGATACTCATCATTAAACCTCTCTAGCTTTTCCTTGGAGAAGCTCTGGTTACCCTCTCCTGTCCATGCAAGAGCACGTTCATCCAGCCTTATAACACCAACTCTATCAGCCATTAAGAGAGCATCCTTAAATGTCATAACAGCATTAGAATAGTCGCCTAGCTTCTCATGACTAGCTATCTTATTTAGAAGTAAATCTATAGTACTAGGATGTACTCTAATAACACCATCTGTTTCCATTGCAAGATCCCATAAGCCAAATGCATCCAGGGAGTTCTTAATATAATCTTCCATGAAAAGTTGCATCTGTGCAGTGGTCTTGTAACTAGCAGCCTTACGAAGATCCTGTATCTCCTTTGACACATTATCTATAGTAAGCTTCTTGCCATTAATCTCTATGCCATTAAGCCTATCAACAAAGTCCATAGCTCCCTGCTTATCCATTGGGCGGATAGACTGATCTACTACACCAAAGTTAAGTTCATCTACAAGTATCTGAGCTACTTCAGACTTACCAAGCATTTCCGTTGCTGCCAATTCAATAGCCCTAGCTTCATTAGTTCTACCCTGATTCCTAAGTTCATTAGCTAGAGCTAATTGCTTAGTGTACTCAGATGATGTCCACTCAGACCATGAACGCATGCCAGGCTCTTGTAACATAGCAACAGACTCAGTAGCAGGGACCATATCTTTCTGTAATATATTATGAGCATTACGTAGATCTGGGTTAGACCTATTACCCTGCTGTACTATATTGCTAGCCATCATATGATCTTCATAGATCTTATCCCACGCACTACCCATAAAGTCAAGCTTTCCCTTATCCCAGCCCATTGTATCAAATGCCTTAGATAGCTTAGCTACTTCATCTCCCTTTATATCTTTACTGCCTAGGAATCTCTTTGCAGGTGGCTTACCATCGAGAGTCTTACCTCTCTTCATATAGAATGCACCTACAAAATAGTCAGTAATAAGCTGGTCTGCTGTAAGATGCTCCCAGTTTGAATACCAGTTCTGTGCATTCATAGCAATAGAACCTACAGTATATCTAGGAAATGATTCGAATAGATCTCTGCCTATTTCTCTTCTAAGCATAGGTCTAAGATTCTTAGCTATATCTTTAGATACCATATCGTAAGCCTTCTGTAATACCTTGATATTGGCTGAGTTTTCAAGCATACGTACATCCTCCACCAGCCTTGGAGTCCAGCCTTCTACACCCCTAAAGAACTCTTTATTCTTATTAGAACCATAGTATATATTCCTGAGCATAGTCTGTAATTGCTTAGGAGTATAGTCGGTAGCTTTCTTCCCAGCATATTTATGTATGATTGCTTGTCCTGCCTGAAGTACATTCTTTGTTATACCAGAGGATGGAGCCTTACCCATCTCCCAATGCACCTTAGCGCCACCAGGTATATATCTTGCAGGAGCTAATAACATACCAGTTAATGCTCCATGCCAGACATCACTAAAGAATGCCCTTCTACCATAGTTCTCATCATTCAGATCTAACATAGTAGATACACCACGCTCTGTTAGGTTCCTTAAACCACCATGTAAGCCCAGTAACGTAGCCTCATAGGCCATATCTCCACCTATCTGGGATGCAGTCTCACCTAAACCCATTTGACGCCCTCTAAGGGCTAATATACGCGGTATATTCTCTGATCTATACTCTCGTGCAACATTAAGACTATTTTTCCTGATCTCGTCTCGAAGAGACTTGTTAGCAGGATCTAATAGATTACGTGCTACATCATCACCAAAGGAAGGATTAAGTTTTATATTATCTACAAGTAGATCGTCAAAGTTCTTATTTATCTCTCCCTGTAGATCAAAGCTTTCGAATGGATCTATCTTAGCCGCTTTCCTCCTACCAAATGCGGCAGTGGCTGACTCTTGCCCATCCTTAATAGCTTTGCGACCAGTCTGATATAGCTCCTCTGAGAAGTCTTTCATTACTGCATCATTTTGATCTCCAACTATCTTGTTTAAAGTCTCTGCAGTTTCTGATCGTAACTTCTTACCGGCACCCTTGGATAGAGTTTTGCTACCTAGGTTAAGAGCGCCAGCAGCTTTAGCCAATCCGCCACCAAGTATCTTAAGTCCAGTAACAAAGCCAAGCCCTTGCCCAGCTATACCACCTATCCTTCCCAGCCAGGAA
>Ga0114906_1000369_pt1 | contig 26078 bp, 33 predicted proteins | sample MalvirDeepMed_M9_FD_89687 | JGI IMG/M metagenome (GOLD analysis project Ga0114906, IMG submission 89687) | Marine viral communities from the Global Malaspina Expedition - Malaspina viral metaG DeepMed_M9 | ecosystem: Environmental > Aquatic > Marine > Oceanic | place: Mediterranean Sea...
ACGGTTGGCAACAACTCGATCTCAGCGGTGATTTTTAACCCGGTGACAGACAAAAAGGGGCGCCCATATGCTGGATATATTCGGCGTCGGGCGTTCAGTATACTCAAAGGGACGGGGATACTGGGGGAATTGGTGGGAGAAGAGAAGGCCAGAATTATAGAAAATGAAGCTCTGCCAGTGCTTCTCGATGACTGCGCAGAGGCGATCACAAACTACTACGGAGGGTAAGGGATATGGCAGTTAGTACCTATGTTAAGGTAAAACGGGATGGCGTTTTAACGCTGATGGATGGGACGGGATCACCCAATACATTTGATGTCACATACACAAACGGGGATCTCAAATTCTCTGACGCTGCAGATGATGAGGTTGTGATCAGAAATAGGGGATCAATCGTTGGCGTCAGGGCTGGTGATTCTCCTGTTTTGAGTGGATCGTTTAGTGTCCACTTTCGAGAATGGACAAACGCTGCGCTCACTCTTGTCGATGTGCTGCAGGGTGTGGGGTCTGCGTCAGGTTGGACAAAGGTAAATTATGCGTTCGAGCAATTCAATCTTGACGTGAAATTGGTGGTGGCGAAAGGCGCGGATGGTGGCGTAACGGCTCCCACTGCAACACTTTCAACGTGTATATTTACATGGGATTTCTCAGAAGCTGACCCGGATTCAATCGCCGTTAGCTTCAATTGTTACGAGGGGATCGCATACCTGGGTAACACCTAAAGGGGGATCTGATGGCATACGCATCAACAGTAGCGATCACAAGAAAGGGCAACGTTTACCGGGTACTGATTACCGAAACCGATGTGGGAACGACAGATGTCGCAACGGTGGAAATTGGGATCCAAGTGGGTACAGTCATGGGCGGCGCTTTAGACTTTGCAAGCGGTGACGGTGCAGACGCTACGCCGACACTGCACACCGTATCAGGCGGCAACAATGGCACTGAGTTTGTGTGCGCACTGTTACGAACCACAGACGGTAACACATCAAGAGTAACCGGATCGGGCGGCGCTGCGGCTGCCCAAGGCGACTGGCCTTGCCGGTTTTATTCTGCCGACGGCAAGCTCTTCCACCAGGGAAACCCGGCATCTGGATCAAATAACGTAATGACGACTGAGTACCTAATTAAGGCCGGGTGGTAATATGGACACGATTAACGTCAAACCGCTAGGCGAAATTAAGATCAAAGAGCCCGATAATTGGTGCGCAATTGCTGATCTTAGTATGGGCTGGGTAAACATAAAAGACGATCCCACCACTGAGATCATGCGCACCCGTATCTGTGCCGCAGCAATTGGGATCGTTTGGGATGCAAAAAAGGAGGCTCACAAGCTGCCAAAATATGATTGGGCACGGGGGGATCTGTTTGTCTATGGTAGCGCAGTGCAAGATCGGCTGCTGAGATGGGGCGTAACGGTTAGTGAATTATGCCTAATTGGGGTGTCCGTTTTTCAGTGGCTAACGGATCTGATCCCGTCACAGGAGGAGGTTGAAAAGGTCGAGGATTTTTCCGCAGCGGTAGAGGAGCGCCCGATCTTATCTCCTTGAGAATTGATCGATATTGGGGCCGTTCGCCTGGGTGGTTTCAATCTCTACCGCACGAAACACAGGTGAGAATTTATGCGGAATTCGTGATCTCAACTGAGAGCCCGGAGCAAAGCAAAAAAGCGAAACACCGCGCCAACCGTAGGCGCATGGATCGAATTAAGACAGAGCATTTAGAGCGGGGTTACTGATGTCAGAAGCCACAGCCAATATCAACATTGAAGCCACAGCGATGGTCGGCGATGCTGTCGATTCAATGGGCGAATTAAATGACTCACTGCAAGAAACAAAAGAGGCAGCCGAAGAAGCTGCCATGGCTGCAGAGGAGATGGGTGACGCTGCATCTGGACCGGGCGCGGCTGGGCTGAGAGGCTTAACGCCCACCCTGGCGATGATAAACCCCAACTTGGCCCGCTATGCTTCCGCAGCATTTGGGGCCATGAAGGTCACTAAGAAATTCGGCCTTAGTATGGCGAGCATCGGGATTTATTTGGCGGCTGCTGCTGCTGCTGTGGCTGTCCTTTATGCTGCCTACTATGTATTGTCGGCACGCACTAGGGAGGCAGCTAAGGCCACCGAGGCACTAGCACTGAGTCAGGAGGCACTAAACGTAGCGCACCAAGCGGGGGCAGTAATCCGCACGGAGAATCTGCGCCTGCTGGGGGAGATCACAGAGGCCGAATTTCGGAGGATGCAACAGGCACAGCAGACAGGCGACATATTCACAGAACAGGGCAAACAATTTCAACGCCAATTGATCGAGACTGCAGACACTCTAGGCGAACAAGTAGAAAAGGTAGACAAATTACGGGGCATATGGTCGCGCCTTTCTCAGGTGCTCGACATTAGCGGGATCAATTTGCTCACCACCCAGGGCCGCCTGCATGTGCTGGACGCCCAGATCGACGGGAGCCGCACCGTCCTGGCTGGCTATACTCAGGATTGGATGTCTTTAGTCGGCGAGATCAGCGCATACAGAGAACAGATCGAGCTAAACGCAGCACTAAAGGATCCGTTCGAATTTGTGGGACCGTTGCCATTTGAGGAGATCGCCACGGGGGCTGATGCGGCTGGGGATGGAGTCGAAGACCTCACAAAACAGACGGCCACTTATATAGATCAGCAAAAATATTTACTCGAATTGGGCATAAAGGGCAGGCTCCAAGATGCCGAAAAGATCGCAGCAATCAGGGCAGAAGTGGCCGCAATAGAGGACGGAAGTAGGGCAACCGAGGCGGCTGCAGCCTCAGAAATACAACGGCGGGACGACTCGATCACAGCCGCGGGAAACGCCATTGCGGCTGCCGGGTTGCTGACTGATGCCATCGGCACAAATGCGCAAAAGTCCTTCGCCATCAATCAAGCCCTGGCACTGGCAGACATAACGGTGAACACAGCTAGCGCCATTATGAAGGCGGCAGCGGTATCAGCGAATCCTATTCTGATAGCTTCAATGGCTGCTTTAGGGGTAGCGCAAGCGGCGGCGGTCATGGCAGCCCAGCAGCCACAGGCTGCCCACATGGGAGGCGTAGCGACACGGGATCCGCTTGCCCCGGATGAGGGATTGAGCCGCCGTATACTGAGCGGAGAAACGATCCTCGATAGGGCGACGACAAACAGGATCGGGCAGGCCGGGATCCGGTCCATGATGCAGGGGGGAGGGGGTGATCAGGCGGTGCGGATTGTGGTCCCTTATAAGCATTTGGACAGGGAGATCGGGCGACTGGGGCGCAACGACTCACGATCATCGCGCACCATGCGCAGAGCCGCCATAATTTCAACCGGCCAATTGGGATGGTGATCGATGCCTAGTGATGTAACGCCCGAATTTATGCGGGGATTTGGCATCCCGACAACGCTCGAAACGCTCATAAAGGTCGGAGATTCTGACGCTCTGGCGCCTGCTGTGGGAGACTACACAGAGCAGGGACCGCACCCAGGGGCGGCTGTGCCAGCAAATACGGGGATCGATCTGATGCTCGAAACATCAGGCACACAGGCGAAGAATTCGGGCCTTGATGTGTATACGATAGCGGCGGGCAATCCAGGCCAAACGGGATCGGCTGCCTTTGTATGGAAAAACGACACAGACGGATCCGAGATGTATCGCGGTCAAGACGTACAGACTGCGAGCGGGTGGGGATCTGTCTTCGATGCCTCCGCGATCTCACTCACTAAGACCGTATCTCTTGACGTTGAGGCCACCCCACTAGGCCCGGTCACTGTGGCGCATATCGAATATACAGGATCGGGCAATCATCGACAGGTGGTATCCTCGAAATATGATCCCGATTCGGGGGCATGGGGATCCCCAATTACCTTGTTTTCACAGACAGAAGATCCGGGCACCCTCAACGCTGCGGATGGTTTTTACCCCACAATTGCAATCGATCCAGATAGCGGGGATCTGTATTGCTGTCACTGGTCTATTGATTCAACGACAAAAAGAGCGCAGGTGGTTACCCACCGAAGCACGGATGACGGTGCTAGCTGGAAAGAAATTAGCACCCGCGCACTGAGAAAAGGCGTGGACATAGATACCACCGAAGCAGCGGCGGCGGCTGGGGTGCGGCCCGGTCGATTGAGGCTTGCCATTACCGGGGGGCAGATGTTACTCGTCGCCGCCATATACCGCAACGACACAAATCCGGACCTCGGTATCAGAAACGGGTTTCTCCAGTTCGCGTCAAATAGTTTGGGCGGTGACTTTCACACCATAGCGAGCCGTTCCATCTTATTACCATACACCGAAGCCGCATTTGATTGGGATGCGATCAGCTTTACCCACCAAAGCGTGAGTCAAAGGGACGGCAAATTCCTCATTACGTGGCCTGCTAAGGCTGCCCAGATAATCGCGGCTACAAGTTGTAATTTCATTGATCCCGCTCTTGATACCCTTATGATGGTCGAATTGGGCAATGCTTATGATCCTTTGGATTCTCAAATTATCTCAGTGGTACAAAACAACAGACTGGCAGCCGCCAACCCGTCAACCGGGTGGAGTACGTCGGACCCGATTCCCGCTGCGTTTGCCTTTCCGGGCACAAATGGGACAGCAGATGTTTTAACGGGGGCCAATATTAGCTCGGGGACCCAGAGTTGCTATATCACCGGAGGCGATGGATCAGCTTGGGTAGATGAAGCGGGCATCATTTATTTCGTCGCCCGAGTATTAGACCACCTCCCAGACGAAGCGCCCGTAGACAACTTCGTATTCATGATGAGGTCAGACAATAGTTATGGGGGTGTCAATGCTTATGGGTCTACCGTTGGCCCGGTCTTTCATTACGTTGGAGCAGGCGAATTAGCGAACGTCAACAATTCCACGGTCAAGCAATTCACGGTAGGCGCCGACATTTTCAGCACTGGATCGGCTGCTAATTATCTTACCAATTTTGCGGGCTGTGCCACGAAGGGGCGCCAGTGCCTAATTACGCAGGCTGTCACAACGCCCGGAACATGGGATGAGGATTTATCGTCGCTGTTCTTAGGTGGGTACACCACCGTCAATACGGGAGCAATGACGCAGCGACCCAACGAAAACGAGCGATCCCGATGGACTGACAGCCTCACAGGGGCGTTTCGAGCCACCGACATCGGGTGGACTGAAACCACAACATCGAGCGGGACGGTCGTATATGACGGGCAAACGATCACATTTACCACCACATCAGGCGACACGGCGTTCATTCATAAAGACTTCACGCTAGCTAATATGGACGAGGGGGTGCAATTTCGATGCACTATAAACCCCGTATCTGGCACGGGTGGGGGTGTGGATGGGGCGCGAGAATTACGGATCGAGATAGCTACGGTCACACACTCCTACGGGATCCGCATCGTGTGGGATCTGACAACAATTGAGGTGTTGGATCTTGCCGATGCCTCAGTGGTCGGATCAAGCGCATCATTTACAAAAGCCATCGACATTATCGGCGAGATCCGCAGAGCATATACCGCAGTGACAGTAAGGGACGCCACCTCTTTAACCCATCTGACGCGCCCGGATCGGGATTACGAATCACCCTTCGTGATGCTGGGGGCTCTAACGAACATGGGATCGGGTGGTAATACTCGAGTGTCTGTGGGCAATATGGTAGCGCCTGCGGGGCTCGGTTCCACAATTACGGCGCTATCAAATATCCATTTCACAAACCTATACACCGTCACCCCCCCCTCACTACCGCAAACCAACCCGGCCGAATTGTTTGGGCGCCGGTATCCCACCAGAGGGCGCAAAGCGTTTGTCAATGATGGCGTTGAGATCAGGGCAATTGATGGGGTCGCACGCATCGGGGATGCCTACGAAATTCAGCCCAGATTCGAATATCCGCTCGAAAACATCCAATGGTCAACGGCACCCAGCCCGCGAATTGAGTGGCGATCCGAGGAGGTGGCGGCCCGGTTTGATGCTGTACCAGATCAAGACATCATCTATCGGATCGGGGTGGACGGCACCACATATGACAGCGATCTCGGATCCGATCTCTTATTCCTCACAATGACAAATATCAACTTCCAGCGGGCTACTATCTATGGTTACACGGGTGGGGCATGGGTTAGCCTGGGCGTGATCAGTAATACAATTACCGTGTATGGGGACAAATTAGGGAAGACATTTAAGATCGATGGAGGCGCACCCTCTACCGGAATCTATGTGACCGAAAACGAGTGCGCAGGGTGGACACTGCTCTATGACCCTACCTCCGGGGGCATTGACTCAGCATGGTATGAGATCGAGGGCAACACAGCGGGATCTTTAGCCGGTACGACTGATACCCGACAAGCGGTGTTATTTTTGAAGGGTGTGGAAGCCACCGATCCTGATGGATACAATGGGCGATGTTCGCTTTGGCCCAATAGCTGCACAGCCCTTCTCAGTATGCGTGATAATCAATTCGAGGCAATCAAAGTCAACATTGGGAGCACCGAAACCGCTCACGGATATATCAAGGTGGGATCGCTCACATTCGGGCGCGTAATGGTTCCGGGTCGCCAATATAGCCGGGGGCGTGTTTTGAGCTATGAGCCGAATACACCCACCGTAATCACTGAGGACGGGGTGATCAGGGGAGGCCGCCAATTGGGACCGGGCGGGCTCAATCTGCGGATCGCATGGGTTGATGGTGTCGATACCACCGATCTGAGTGGCGATGCCACAGAGCCCGACTACTTCACGGCGGGCAACTCAGGAGGCGAGGCCATCGCAGCGATCAACGATGTAGCCCGATCAATGCAAGGGATGATCCGGGGGCTGGGCTATCATCACCCGTTCGTGTATCTGCCAAATATCCCCTCGTCTGCGCTCACAATTCGCACCCTATCGAGGGAACGGGATCAGGCGTTATTCACTCTGACCAGCCCTATCGAGATCGAATCTGTGCTAGGAGATGAATCCGTGTCGGAGGTGTTCCGGGTGGGCTCAATTAACGCCCGACAGGTGCGCTAAAATGAGGCGGCCCACAACCTGGGAGGACTGGAACACAGGCGCCCAGCCTGTGTTTATCCTGTCGATCACATGGGCCGGGATCGTGTATCGCTTCTCAACTTATCCGATTGCCGTGGCATATGCAGCCGAGGGGATCACCTATAATTATCACGGGGGGCTAGAGGATCCAGCGTTCGCCGAGGCTGCCGAGGCTGGACAAGTTAGCACAGGGGGCGCGTCTGTGCCTCTGTCTGTGACGTTTCCAGGGGCGATCAATGTGGCCGAGGAGATAGGCAAGAAACACCCACTCGGAGCGGCCACAGGCGAATTGGCGATGATACTGGTGGACCCTAAAGGCGCCCCGATCACTGATTACGGGGATCGATATGTGCTAGTAAGGGGTCGGATCGTCCAGCCCGTTTATGGGTTTCTTGACGATCTCAGTCGTGCTGATTTCAGTTTAGAGAGCATCGCCCCAGATGACACGCGCACGCTGATAAGTGAGATGGCACAGATCAACGCCACCACATGGCCCACAGCATCAGACGCAGTGAGCGGGAGAATTTACCCCACCATCATCGGGCGCCCTGGATCCTATACTTATAACAACGCAGATAATCCCAATGTGCCCGTTAATGTCCAAGGATCACCAGCCTACAAAGTGCGCGATGATGGGATCTATGATCTGGTGCTGATCGCTGGGCACCATGTCCAGGCCGATCAGGTGCTGGTCTGGGATTCAGCAGGCACGACAGCCACCTGCACCGTCCAGAATTCGCTAGACGGGATCGGCCAATTAGTGGCAATTGTGAACATATACGGATCGGCCCTGAGTTCAGCAGGTGACGAATTCTATGTCTCATGGTCAACAGGTGGCGGGATGATCAACCCGTTCGGGTCAGGTGCGGAGCCTTTACGGGCTGCAGGTGACGTGATGTGCTGGGCTATGTCTGGGACTGAGGGTGTCGATCTCGACAAATGGATGGCGGAACGAGGGGCGCTTAATAGGATCGCAATTGATACATACCTCAACGACCCTAAGATCCGACCCTATGAATGGATCAGAAATTCGCTATTGGGTCTGCTCTCAATAGCGATCCGCGAAGGGCCGCGCGGCATTTTTCCCCGTGTCCGAATCGCTGCGCGGGATGCCTCCGACTGTGTGGCGATCATCACAGAGGGGCCAGACTTTATGCCCCTTGGCCCGGTCACAGTGCAGACAGAGATCAGCGATATACGCAACAAGATCACGCTCCGCTATGCTCCCAGCGCACAGAATCAGTCCGACTTTCGGCGATCTGTCACCATATCAGCCGATCCCGGCGATTCTGTGATCAATGACAGCGAGTCACATGCAGCGGATTCGGATCAGTATTCGAGCGCGTATACCGTGATCTCCCAAAGTCGCTACGGCGTGCGATCTGAAACCATCGACACTAGGGTAATTTGTGACGATGCAAGCGCAGGGTTGATCCTATCTGAGCGGATCATCAATAGAGGCTTTGCAGAACGGACCCGCGAATATGAGGGGGGTCCATGGTTCGGGTTTCTCAATGTCGGCGACTGGATCGCCCTGACGAGTGACACCCTAAACACCACACAATTACCCGTTGAGATCGTCGCTAAGACGTGGACGGGCTTCGCCTGGGCGTTTTCTATCATGTTCAAAGATGATCCGATGGTGCAATCGTGATGGTGTTTGTTGATATACAGCACATGGGCAAAAAGGGGCGCCAGAGTATCAGAGATCGGGGCGCATGGGGCGATCTTAACGGTGATGGGTCAAGACAATACGAGGAATTAGAGGTACATTTTACAGCGATCCTGGGGATCAAATTGATGGGCGCCCTATATGCTGCCAATTATCCCTCTATTATGCTCACTGATGGCAGGTATCAGGCACGACACCACCGCGCGGGGCGATATTCTAACGGGCAAAAAAGCCTATATCTTGCGCTCCATTTTAACGCAGCGACCGGGCCAGAGGTGACGAGGAGATCGGGTAAATATGGATCGGTCTTTTTCGATCATAGGAGCAGCCCACACAATGGGCCGAAAATAGCGGGGCTAATCGCTGATGAATTGCTAGTTCATTTGCCCGAATTAAGCACCGCAAAAGCGAGGCCAGCAAGCCCGGACGACTGGACGCGCCGCGCCTATTCGTGTATTTCGGGCCTGGGGAATAACATAATTGGCCTACTATTAGAGCCCGCTTTTCTGGATCAATTGGATCATGCGCCAATTTTTGACTCGACAGGGGATGGGATGGATCGGATCGTGTCGGCTGTGATGGCCGCAATTAATCAGTACAATCAATAAAGGGGGGCTTTATGCCTTTTACAGAACAGGAATTAGTAGGCTTGAGTGACGAAATATGGGAACTGATGCAGGCAATTGAAGAGGTCAGATCGTCGAGCAGTGATCGGGGTAAAAAGATCACCAGGGCAGAAGCGCGATCACTCCTCAAAAGTATATTGAAGCTCGGATCGGCTGTGTTGATCGATATAATCGACTGATAACGGGGGGGGTATGACTGATCCGGTTGACTTCTGGCCGTCTGTGGGCGCGGGGCTTATGGCGGTTTGTGCTGCCCTGGCTGCCCTTGGACGGCATCACATATACAGAACGGGGGCTGAGTTGCTTGGACGTGTTAGGGGCGCCCCTGTGGGCTCTGACGGGCAATTGTCAGCAGCCCTGGATCAGGAGCGGATCAACCGTCGCGCCGATGTGGAGCAGGTCAGGGCCGCAATTGCAGCCATCGAAGACCGCACACAGGCACTAGAGCGGGTGGTCACTGGATGGATAACCGATCATCAGTCATCACAGGATCTTCTAAAATTGCAGCAAGAGGTACACAACATAGCTGATAAACTGGGATCGGATTTGGGCAATTTGCGCGATCTGATCTTAGAACTTCTGAGGAGGGCTAATTAAAATGAGAAATTCAGTCGTGAAATTGGCCCCATTTGCCCAAAAACTCCGCTTATCCTTGCCCCAATTGCAGCGTTTACAGGTCGAAATTCAATGGATATTACCCAGGGTGGATCGGGTCATCGCTCAATTGGATCGATTACAACCCGCAGCGACCCCGGTTGATTGCAAGTAACGCAGATCCCCACCGCTGCGAGCCGTAACGACACCTCACGAACATACCGCGCTAGCGATTTATAGCCCGCCATCGTTGCCAATGCCTGTAATTGGCGCCGTTCTGATGTGTTGAAATGCACCGCGATCCGCTCCTGTCGTCTTTCTTTCATTATTCCTCAGTGGCTGAAGGGTGGCCTAGTACCTCGTCTGAGACATGGCAGAAATGGAGCCAATTCCAATACATGGCTTTTGCTCCTGTTCGTGCCCTGTTTGAGAAGGGGGTAAACGGCGAATTCAATAAGCATTGAAGGGGATAAATAAACAAATTGGGGCCAAGTTTCACAAATGGCGGCCCCTCAAAAATGGTGCCGCGATCTGGATCGGGTGGTTGTACCACCGTAGCCACCCAGATTACCCCGTTATTTCGCTTGAAAATCAGCATCGGGATCAGGGGGGTGTGATGGGTCCGACTGGACGGCACATAAGGATCATCGGGGTGGGTGCGTTTCCACCATGCCTGATCCTGTGTGTAAATTACCTCCGTAGCTTTGCGCCATTCGGATCCCAGTTTGCGCCACCAGTCAAAAAATGGCCCGGTGCGGGCTACAATTTGATCCATTGTCCAGCCTTCTCGGCGCTTTAGCTCGATCAATAGGGGGGGGCTGTTTGACTTCCAGGGATGATCGCCCCTTGAGAACATAAGATCCCCGGCTAAATTCCATTCTGCCCCATAGGCGCCTGACATCGGGGTACGCCTGCAGGGATACCCGGTCCAATCAGCAAACAAGCGGGCGATCTTTCGCTCAAATGCTGCGCCCTTTCGCCTGGAATAGGCGCCAACCTGTGAAGGTGTGCGACTCATAGCAGCATACCCCCCGCAAACAGCAGCCAGACAGCCGCGATCCCATAGACAAACAGAGCCCCAGGGCTACCCGTTAAGGCCAGCCAGATCAGCACAGAGGCCACACCACCACCACAGATCACCAAAGATAGACGGATCATGGTGCTGCCTCCCCACTAAGGACCATTTTCTTATTTATTCGGCCCGATTTAAGATCAGCGAGAAACCGGGATCGCTCTCTGTCGGGCCAATTCTCCCACTTTTTGTCGATGCCATTAGCAAAACACCACCCATTAACATCCAGCACGGTCAAGCCGTAATCGTTCAGAGTCATTGTGGAGGATTTAGGGGGCGCCGATGGTCTGCGATCCCGCTTTCTGGGGGCTGCCATTGCGAGATCATAGCCGCCATCATCTTTAAGGGGCGCGGCATTGATAGCACCCAGGAGGCCATACCGACGGCCATAGGTGAACGCCGCGCCTATAGCCTGCATTGGGTTTTTATCTGCTCCCAGGATGTGGGGCACATATGTTCGGAGCCATTGGCCCGACGTGTGCAACAATTCAGTGACGCAATAATTACCCCCGTCTAGGGTGATCAGGCTCTGGCGCACTGCGATACCTTGCTTTCTGAGGGCATCACGACAAGAAGCAATAATGATCTTGAGATCGGCGTATTTGTGTTGGTGGCCCTGCTCAGTCTCGCGGATTGATCGATAATCGATCTCGTCTGTGGATAGAATAAACGCCGCAGACACCAGATCGCATGGATCGCTGTGTAGTGGAAAGGAATTATCTGACATTGGTTGATCCTCGTGTGGGGTTGATGTTCTGGCACGGTGTCAGGTGCCATTCATAACAATAGGCACAGATTTAGCCACAAAGCAAGGCAAAAAAGCACAGCTAATTACCTCGATTATTGTATATGTGCCGATCTAAGCTACAATAATTAGAAGTTTTTAGCGTTTCGGAAAACGGAATTAGTGGGCAATTTTAACGCTAAAATTCTGCGGTGCGATGGCGCAAACCTTAGCCGCTGAATTCTCCATAAACTAAGTTTTCAAATTCGCGGGGTTTGCCATTTCACGAAATGAGGTTTTATCATCAAATTCTATGCTTAGTTTCGTGGGCCGAACTTGGAAAAACTAAGCTCCTAAAATTCTCGAAAAGTTTTTTTAAATTTCCCCGCTTTCGTTAAGGTTAAGTTTACGCCCAATTGGAACAAAAAACCCCATTTTAACGCCAAAAACACCCCCGCTAAACGTTGTATAGAGGCCCATTTTCGGCGATCTGCTCTTGAGTTTCGGCTAAACGTGGCAATTCGTTTGTTTTTTCAAGTTCAAAACATCAAAAAGGATCCCGATCTGCAACCTCGAATTATAAGGTGGTTTTTCATTTAGTAACCTTGGAAATTTAACGAAAACGAAAAGAAAATTACGCCACAAATTCAGAGGTTAGATCCAGCGTCGATCATGGCTGAAACTAACCTCTGAATTATTAGACTAATTCGCGTTTCGGAAGTTGGGGTTTTTATTCAATTTGAACGCTAAGAAATGGGAAAAATTGCAGGCTAAACTAACCGGGCAATTCGCCCACTAATTCGCGTTTCGTCTGTGGTTTTTCCTCTAATCCCGAAAAATCCCGATCCTGACAGGCCCGTCGAAAGTCGCAATTGGCGCACGCATACGAGGGGCGCGGGGGCAAGTGATCCGATTTGATTGAGGCCACCGTTTGAGCCACTATAGCCATCACCCACCGCTGCTGATTGTCTGTAATTACGCAATCCTCAATCATCACCCGTGGCGCCTTGGCTTTGCTGACTTGAATGAGCCTCATTTTAGGGGGATCTGCGGTGCCATCGTCGTTGATTCTCGTCGCACCGTGGCGATACAGGGCCAATTGGATCAAATGCTGATCCCATTTGAGAATACCTCGACCGGTTTTGAACTCTGTCACCCTGTTCAGCAGGGGATCATAAAAGTCTAAATAACCCAGCAGGGGGGGTAATTCTTCGCCTGTGTCAGGGTCGAATAGTTCCACCCCTTCGATCTTGTATTCGGGCTCACCGAGATAGGCGCCAAGGCTGCTGTCGGCCAGGGCTTCGATCATGGTCACGCCTTTGTCGATCATCGCGTCCTTATCTGCCTCTGGATCGATCCACTCCCAGGCTCGACGGACGTAATCACGCCACGAATTTAGCCAAATTGCCCGCCTATTAGGGCTGCCAGGGGGCACCGTGGCCCTTATGGCGTTGCCGATACCGATCCCAATGGTCAGCGCTTCTGACTGATACGGGGCTCGAAGGCGCAACAAATAGCGGAAACGATATGCAGCGGGACATCTGACAAACGTCTTGATCTGGCTGGCTGATGTGTGTGGTAATTCGTTGATCATTTGGCACCCCCATAACGGCCACAGGTACACAGGCCGAATCGGCCCGTCTTTCTGCGTCCACAGCTTTCGCACATGTTCCGAGCCCACCAACTGGGCTGGGTTGTGTCGTCAAGGTCGGGATCAGGGGTGTAATTGGGGCCGGGTGTGTCTTCGCCAGACTCGATCCCCTCCCCCCGATCCACTTCTGTTTCTGAGATCGGCGCAATTGCTTTATATTCAAATGTTCCACGGGAAACATCGATCCGACGTTTGGCGAATGTCCAGCCTTTAAGGCTCAATCGTTGCCTTAATTCGCGGTATCTTCTCAGCCCTTCCGAGCCTCCGATCTCGCGTATTTCGTTAGCTGTGTGCCATTTGCTATCTACCATGAGAGCCAACACCCGATCACGGGCTGTTTTGAGGCGCCTTATATCGTCCAGGCTGAGAGCGCCTACCGTTGAAAGTGGATCCGGTGTCATTCTTCACCCCCGATCCTGATCTTGAGTATGTCATCAGTTGAATCGGCCCAGTCTTGAAATGAATTAAAGCTGAATTCTGGGGATCTCTTGAGGGCTGCCACCTCTTCAAACAACACGCCACCGTTGATCGTCGTGTGTAGTTGCTCAAATTGTCCGTTTTCGGCATCGCTCAAGAGGTGGCGCAACCGTCGCACAATGTCCTTTTTTATGTGATCTGCGCTCATAGTGCCAAATCCCGCAACGTGGATCGCGGCTGTGGGCTCTGGTGAGAGCGCATCAACAGCGGCTAGCGCGTCTTTTGTTGTGGTTGCGTTCTGCATTGCCCGCGCAATTCGGACGATCTCAGAGTCGTCTGAGGGGTCGGGTTGGATGGGGTTGATGATTGGGGGGGCTGTGGTTGTCATTGTGTGATCCTGTCAAGTCTGGGCAGCATTGCCCGCCCCCCATTACTACTATAGCCCGTGGCCTTTGTCAAAAGAAATATGCACAGATTTGATAAGTGTGATACTGCGCAAACGCTTACGGCGTTACTGTCGATTGTTCGTTTTAGTGTTTGACGGCCTACACGCACCATAGTATAAGAGGGTATGAGAACAAACACACACACAACACAACCACACCAGAGGCCCGAAATGCTCAATCTAAATTCTGAATCCCTTATGTTCCCTCAAACCAATTGCCATGCTCCCCACTTTGGGGCCGTCTTCACAAGCCACAGCGAGGCGCGTGACTTCTTGAATGATGTTGCCGGTGATCCTGATAACTGCGAAACCTGGGAAATATTAAACAGGACGATCAGAATATCAGGCGCAACCCATCGGATCTTTGTGGTAGCTGCTCGGCATGAACTTGACGCACAACAGGTGACACCATGAACACAAACGAACAGATCGCGCAGAATATCCACCGGATCAAGGTCACCATTTTAGCCAGCATAGAGGCAGATGGACCCGCGACCCGATCCACCATTTTACATGCCGTAGCGGATCGGATCGATATTGATCGATTTAGCGATGGTGATCAGGTATTCGCGGGCAATTTCGATCAAGCATGGTTGGAATTGGTACACGCAGAAGAGATCGAAGAGCGCAAATTGTGGGCTGGTGAGGGGGGTAATTGCTTTGTGTTGCGACAGGATGAAAATGACGACGATATGTCATTTCCAGAGCCCGGATCATGGACGGATCGATCATGATGCCAAACACAGCCCGCCAATTAGCCAATTTATCGTATCAATTGGCGTTTATGCGGAAGGCCGCCAGCCTCACACAGGCGCAATTGGCCCGAAAGGTCAACCTATCCCCAGCGGTGATCGGCAAGGTGGAACAAGGCCAGCCATTCAGCCTGCAAACGCTCTTAATTCTGGCCGAATTCTTCAATGTTGACGCTGCATTATGCACCCGCAAACGGTTTATACCTGTGGGGATTGATCCCCATTGGACCCGCAAAAAGACACCCATAAGCGGTAACCGAGGGGATCGGCAAGACCGCTAGAGGAATTCTGAAAGTAAGCAGAAGGCAATGAGGCAAGATGCGGCAACCTCAAAGCCCCTGCAGACTTGACACACTCAATCCACAACAGCCCCACACAGGCCATTGACAGTGCCCGATAAACATAAATCATCGTCCGCAAGTCGTCAAGATTGGCAAGAAAAAGCGATCCACGACCTGATCCAATTTGCCAATAGTGGACCCTTTAGGGCTGCTGGATCCTATTGGGCTCAGAGGTGGGGGGTATCGCGCAGATCCGCAGATCGGGTAATTCACGGGCTGATCAATTCGGGCGTTCTGGAGGTGGTCGAAAAGGGCAGCCGAGATCACCCCCGAATTCTGGCCCTGATTGGGGGCAAAAACGCAGGCGAGCAGTCTCACGTTGCGCATAAGGTAATACTAGGATCCTATAGTTCTAAAGGAAGTAATTATGAATTACCCCTAGGGGGTTGTGGGCACAGCGACGAGATCCCCCCTCAACCGGATCCCGGTTGCTTTGCCTCAGATAGCTACAGGAGCGAGTTTGATCGTGGAGGTATGTCTTCCCCTACCTATGGTGGGCAAAACCCAACCAGAGGCAAGCCAGACCCATTAAACGACACAGGAGGGGATAAGGTGGGGAGCATCGCTCGACGGATCGCTGATATTTGGGGGCTTCATTCGAAATGGGCAGAACAAAGATCGGCAGAATGGGATCGATCATTGCGTCAATTTGATCCGAGACTGGTGGATCAACTGATCGATAAGCTGATCCTAACGGGAGCAGATCGCCCCACATTGCCCCAATTGATCCGAATGTGCGCGTCTGCAGACAGACAGCGCACACCGCAAACCCCCTCCCAGAAAGGCCAAATTGTTTACACTCACCAGATCGCAGGCAAGACCGCTAATTATCTTGATTTGGAAACGTGGAAGGATGCGCTAGTATCACTCAGATCAGACGGTTATAGCTTTGAGGTGGATCTCTGGTTGCGCAATTTATCTATTGAGATCAGTAGCGGAACGCTCTGGATCGATGTGTCGGACCACTCCCCAGAGAGCCGCGATCTAACAATTCGGGTATTGACAAAGGGATCCGCACTATATAAAAATGAAGGGCTGTCAAGTTCGATCCCGCTGTCGGTGCCCTTTACATTGCCAGTATTAAAAGATCGACTCGGCGGGCTATCTGTGGGCATAAAGACAAGGGGGGTCGGTTGGGTAACAGCGGAAGGCCATCAGGGCGCCCCACCAAATGCACCCCCAAAGCCATAGTTGATGCCGAGCGTATCCAGTCACTAGGCGCCACAGACATTATCACTGCCGAATATATTGGAGTCTCGACCTCTTGTTTCTACGAATGGATACAGAAGGGGGAGCGGGATCCTGATTCGGTTTACGGTCATTTCGCGGAGGCGATAAAAAAGGGACGATCTCAGTCTGGGATCATCAACCTCCAAGCGGTCCAGGCTGCAGTTCGTAAGGGTCAATGGACCGCAGCGGCGTGGCTGTTAGAGAGGCGCCACGGCTACCGCAACACACCAGAAGCGATCCAGCAACTACAACCCCAGCCCATCGACGTGACGACAGAGGCAGGGGCAGAGGCCGCCCTAGAGATTCTGAACAGTTTGCCGGTAACTGTGCTGGCTAAAATGGACCCGCGCAGGCTGTCAGCAGCCGCAAATTATCACCATGAAGAGGAGTAATTAACATGTCAAAAATCTCGGTAGACTGGCAAACATGGCGCCAAGTGACGGCAAACGCCCCGCGACCGTGGCCCGATCTCGCCATAGCTGCAGACCTGATCGCCCGGTCCAGTGAGCTAGCCGCCACAGGTGGCGCGGTCAGTATAGGCGCACTGGCCCAGCGGTGGGGGATCTCGCCTGTTGCCGCTGTGGATAAGGTGGCAGAACACGCAGCACCACAGCCCAAACCACAGCCCAAAAAGAAAGCCCGCAAGGCTCGAAAGGCGGCCACATAGTGAGCCAATTAGCCCTGCTCAACGTGCCAGCCCCAGCCCTGCCGACATCGGTGGATCTGAGGTGCTGCACGGTGCAGGATCTGATCGCAAGCTATGAGGCCGATCCCCCTGCCCTGATCATAGCTGATCCCCCGTGGTGCTATCAGCAGGCCCCAGGCCACAGTGCGAATCCTGATAACCACTATGGCACCATGCCAGAACGGGAGATCGCGTCGATCCTCGATGGTGCTTTCGACCTTATGGATAAGGGGCGCCTTGCCCTGTGGATAACTTGGCCGTTCGTGGGGCTGTTCATGGATGCCACCAAGGCGGGCCAATGGCGGTGGCGATATGTCAGCGGGGGGTGTTGGACTAAGCAGGCTGGCAGGGCTGGCACTGGATACCACTGGCTAGGAGCGTGTGAACCGGTGTTGTTATACGTCAAGGGCACTGGCCTTTGTACTGAATGGGGCGCCCTTCAGAACGCCCACACCTCGCCACGAATGGCACACAGCGAGAAGCCCTGGCAATGGATGGCGGGATGGATCGAGCGGTGGACAGACCCAGGCGATCTGGTCGTGGATCTGTTCGCTGGTATGGCACCCGTGGCCCTGGCCTGTGTCGCTACGGGGCGCCGGTATATCGGAGCCGAGGCCGATCCCGTGAGGCACCGTCAAGCCCTGGATCGGATCGCGCTAGGAGTGGGCCAACTGTGAGCGCCCTGCATCTGCTACGGGCTGATCCCCTGACTGTGTATGCCACAGAGCCGCCAGGGCTGGGGGGGATGAGCGATCCACAAAAACGATTTCACCAAGATCAAGGATCCAAGCGGATTTTTAGAGCAGGCAACCAGATCGGAAAAACTCGATCCGGGAGCGCCGAGGCCTGGTGGTTTGCTACCTCATGCCACCCATATCGGGAGGTGCCTCCCGCTCCTAATAACGGGTGGATCCTGGCTTCCGACCTAAAGAATGGATGGCCGTCTATCTGTGCGAAGATGCGCGAGATCGAGCCCGTGGGGATCCTCGATCCGGGCTGCACATATGACCGGGCGCGGGGGTACTACTATCGAGGCTTGAGGTGCATCAGGCTCAACAATGGATCGCTCATAGTGGGCAAAGGATCGGATCAAAAAATCGTCGCCCTCAGTTCTTCGACGGTGGACTGGGCATGGGTTGACGAGGTGCCCAAGGAAAGCCATTGGTCAGAGTTACGCACACGCCTGGGAGTCAGACAGGGCAGCCTGTGGATAACTCTCACTCCCTGTGGGCGGCCGGTTGACTGGCTGCGCGATCTCATCGACGGGTCACCTGTGACCGGATCAGGGCCAAGTGAGCCCGGATGGTCGAGCCATGTGGTGCCGTTGAAGTGGTCTAACTGCCCACACAGGACCGAGGAGGACATAGCCGCACAGGTGGCTAGCGTGCCTCTCTATGAAAGATCAGTAAGGATCGCGGCTGGTTGGGAAGGGATCACGATTGCCCGACAGGTGCCGGGATTCTCAGACTCTAATATATTCACCATCGACGAGGATCATCCGCTCGATGCATTGACCAGCATCGGCATCGGTGTCGATTACGGGGAAATTGTCGGGAACACTTTATATTGTTTAGTCGGTTTTCAAGAGTCAAACGGGGTGCTGTATTGCCTCGGTGAGTGGTCGCCATCGTCGAGGATGTCAACCGCAGAAGAGGTGATCGGGATTCGTGACAACCTGATCCAGCCCTGGGGCTTGACGTTTTACCACATCGAACACTGGCGCGGAGACAGCAACAGCGCAGGCCGCAGGGGCATAGCAGCCACAGTAAACCAACTGATCGAACGGGGGATCGCGGATCTCCTGGGGTCGTCATCATCGATCATTAATTGCCGACCACCTTTTAAGGGACCGGGATCCGTCAAGGCCAGAGCCCGATTAATTAGCTCAAAAGCGGTCGAGCATAAGCTAATGATCCACGAAAACTGCACCAGAATTATCGGGAGTCTGCGCCACTGGATGGGCAAAAATGACTCTTACAAACACGCCTTCGACAGCCTTGGTTATATTTCCGATGTCTATTTAGGGCTAGAAGCAACGATCAAAAACAACCCGCAACCGTTTACAATTATCAGGTGACACAATGGGCAAGGCTCCGAAATACCTCATCGACGCATACCAGGCGCAACCGCTACCACCCCAATCGGAGGCAGCCAGGATCGAACAACAAGCCTTACGCATGAGGCTGCTAAGAGGGCAACAGGAGCCCGATGTTAGGGCAGAAGTTGAGGCCGATTTCGATCCGGCCATTAGTTATGATCTGGCCTTCCGCCCCGATCTTTCTGAAAACTCGTTTGCCAATTGTTGGCAGCAATTAGCAATAGCATACGACACATATCCAACCGTCACGACAGACGAGGATCACGATCTATCGAGCCTGATCACTCCTGATTTGTGGCCTCTATGTCAGACGAGAGAGCTATATCAATTGGCAATTAACGAGGCGTTAATCCGATGTGATTGGCCCACAAACAAAGACGATCCCCAGGAGGTCAAATATCGAGTCGTGGATCCGTCGCTGATCTATGGCATGAGAGCAGACAGGGATCACCCTGATCGACCCGTGTATGTCTGCGAGTTGAGATCGCGTACCAGGGAAGGCGATGGCGGAGAAATGATCGATGTATGGACCTACGAAAAATGGCAGATCGGCGACGATCCTAAGTTCTGGATCGAGGAGATCCGCGACGGTGTGACGGTTGATGTGACCTCAGAATATGTCGGGATCCTCGATGACTACCCATACCGCGACAAATCAGGGGCGCCAATTCTGCCTTATGTGTTGTACCACTCTAAGATCCAATCGCGTCTTTGGGACTATATGAGAGGGATCGAATTGGTACGGGGCACCCTTCGATTATCCAGCTTCTATTGTTGGTTCGCTGATTGTTTCAAAAACGGGGCAAATCCGATCAGGTGTGCGATTGATCTGGATCTGCCTGCTGGAAGTTCGACCACCCTCAAGAACGGCAAGCCACTGCAGACGGTAGCAGCCAGCCCGAAAACGATAATCAAATTCCAAAGCACGATAGATCGGAGCGGATCAATTGCCACATTTCCCCCAGGGCTGGACCCAGAAACCGCGCTAGAATCGCTGCGGCGCTATGCTGAAAGGCTCGCGGTCTATGCGGGAATTTCGCCCGCAGACCTGCAGCGCACAGGCAGCCCGCAAAGCGGGATCGCAATTGTGGTGTCCCGCGACGGTATGAGGCGGGCACAACTCAAAGCAGAGCCCGCAAACAGAAAAGGCGACGGGCAATTATTGGCATTGGCGGCCAGACTTAGCAACGCATATGCAGACGGGTCGGGCAATCTGCCAGAGAATCCGAGGGCATACCGGATCAATTATGGGCTGGTGGGGCAGTCTGACTTTGAAAGGAAAGTAACAATCGAGAACATAGGGAGTGAATTAGCTATGGGCACCCTGTCACCTGTGCAGGCTGTCAGAGCCCTGCACCCTGAGATCGAAACCACCGATCAGGCTGTGGCCTATTTGCTAGAGGTGGGAGAGCAGACGGCAGCCCTAGAGGCGGCTAAGGCTGAGAGCCCACAGGGCGATCAACCGAATACACAGGGGCGCCCATTCGATGGGGCACAGGTAACAGCAGCACAGAATGTAATTTCTGCAGTTCAGTCAGGAGCGATCCCGCGAGATACCGGGATCGAGATGCTATCAATGTTCTTCAGCATGGATCAAAATGTGGCGATCAGGCTACTCGGATCGGCTGGAACAACCACAAACGAGGGGGCATAAATGCCGATCAGACGAGTTAAAGGGGGCTATCAATGGGGCAGCAAGGGCACGATCTACAGCACCAGGGAGGCAGCCCAGAGGCAGGGGAAGGCCATAGAGTCGTCAATGTCAGCACAGGCGAAGAAGAAAGACAAACCGAAACCGATCAAGATCAACAAATAGGGGATCGAAATATGGAAGAAACAAAGCCAATTGGCAACGGGATCACGCTCACACAAACGGCGCCGAGCCCGTCAGGGCCGGATGTGGGAGAGCTACAGGATCAATTGCGAGCGGTCACAAAGCAACGATCAGCCCTATCCGCTAGGGTGCAAGAGTTAGAAACAGTGGCAAAAGAGGCAGCGAAATTGCGTGATAAATTGTCGAACGAGAAGTCAAGACACCGACAAGAATTCTTTTTGTTGGAGGCTGGGATCACATCGACACGGGCAAGGCGATCAATTCGCAGAGAATACCGCGACGAGATCGCCGAAATGGCCGAGGATAAAAGGCCCGACTTTAAGACATTTGTGAACCAATTAAAGGCAGACGATTTTTATGGGCGCCTGTTCGCCCCTGTTACGCCTCCACAATCTGAGGCCATGCTACCCCCTGCACAGCCGCAAAGCCAGCCCAGGACGCTCCAGGCAGACCCAAACGGGGGCGCTGTTCAACAGCGAGATCCCGCCCGCCCACTTGATGAGACTACATTTAGGAGCGTTAAGAGCAGATCGGATCGGCTGGAATTAGCTAAACGGCACGGGCTTATTAAAGGTTAGGGCTTGACCTTGGGGGGTGATCTATTATATGATCCCGCTAGCGTTGTACGTTTGGCCTGCGGTAAAGGCTATCGGGATCCCCCCGGCAATGGGTTTGTATAAGACGCACGGATGAATCAAACCTAACAGGGGGCGCCACCATGGCCGATGAAATTACCACTACTCTATTAACCTCGAATGGCGGCCTCGAAGCTGCCGTATTGAGCGATCTTCTCGTTTCACAATTGTATGATGCAACCGATCTTACTGCTGTGATGACTCGTATACCTTGGCAGCCTGCGGGAGGGCAAGGGCTCGATGTGACGAAAGACGCCGTTCCAGGCGCATTTGCGCACGTTACCCCAGAGGGATCAGACGTGGGCGCGAACTCAGCTTATACAACTTCAAAGTATACGCTCACGCCTGCACGCTACGCTAGACGCTATCAATTGACCGATCTTATACCTATAACAGGCGCACGAATTGGGCTTGAAGAGGTGGCAAACAAGCTAGTGCAAGGGGTCGCCTTGACGATGACTGATCTGCTAACTGCACTATTTACTAGCGTTGCGTCTTCTGTCGGAAATGCTACAACCGCTGTGAGTGTTGATACAATTTTTGACGCTGCATTTCAACTAAATAACGAGGCAAATCAGGGCACATTTTCATGTGTTTTATACCCCGATCAAATGAATAATTTTAGATCGAGCCTTCGTGCAGAGTCGGGTGCTGTACAATTTAGAGAGGTGACATATGAAACTTTGAGGGCCCGTGGCAGTGGGTACCAGGGTTTCTGGTCGGGGATCGATTTTTGGCAGTCGGATTCTGTGCCTCTTTCTACTTCGCGCCAAGGGTGTATGTTTGGCTATGGTGCGTTTGCTTATACAATGGCGGATCCCAGAGTTATAAACGGTATGATCTCGTCTGATAATATAATCTTTGCGAATGAGTTGATGTTACTGGAGCGTGATCGAAACGCTGTAGCAGCCATGACAACTCTGATCGGCAATATATATCCAGCAGTTGTAGAGGCTGAAGACCTCCGTGCGTGTCGGGTTTTATCATCCTGATATATATAAAAAAGATATAACAAGGGGCAACCATGCGTAAGCCTGTGACATTAACCCAACCCAGAAAGCAGACACCGATCACCACATCGGATCCAACTAAGATCCCTGTGCGTAATCATACAAGGGTGCCACCTGCTTATGTATACGTCCATTATGAGTCGTCCTGGGAATATGATCACGAGTGGGGTTTCGGGTGGTTGCCTTTGTTAAATAAAGTTGTATCAATGCCGGGAGTGAATGGGATCCCATCCTCTGGCGATATGTCTGGGATGTTGCAGGCTGTCACCCAGAAGGGCGGCACGGTGATCGATCCCAATGATCAGCGGTTGATCGAAGAGGGCGCGACCGAGGACAGTTCCGAATGGTTCAAATATCCTCGCTATTATGAGACTCAAGACGGCCGCAAATGGTGGGCCGAATTGGGCGAGGAGCCCACGATCACGCTCGCGGGGCGCATCCTCTGGGACAGAGAAAAGATCCGCGAAACCTCCGCACGCTTTAGGCTGCATCTGAGGGATGCGCGGATCGTTCAAGCCATGCACCCCCTCACGCTGCAACAGGAGTTAGCGAAGGCGCGTAATCGGGTCGAGCGGTTAGCGTCCAGGGTGGGCATGAATCCCCACCTCACCGATCAACTCAAGAGAAGAGAGGCACGGCTAATTGAAATGGTCGATGCATTTGAAGAAATGCAGGGCAAAGCAGAAGACGAGGGGATCAAATTAAAACCCCCACAGGGGCGAATTGGGACACCTAAACCCACGCGAGGAGAGGCCCCAATTGCAGGGTGAAAAGTCAGGCAGGCGCGAACAGATGGATCGATTCGTTCGACAGATGATCAACGATGGACACAGCCACGAATTCATTAAAAAAAAAGCCATTGAGTGTGCCATAAAGGCAGACAGAAAACAAGACGAAAAGGGGAACAAAGAATGAGCGCAACCAATCTTAACACCAGCGAGATAACCGATCCGGGCGATGCGGCTGCAATTCCCGTGACATCTGTTGACATTCTATGCGGGCTCGATTCGAGCGGGGGGGAGACTCGCACCCTACCCGATCCTAAAATGGTAGGCCAGAAGGCGTATTTTATTTCGGCCTGGACATCGGGCATGGGTGGAACGATCCTAATGACTGCTGACAGCGATGTCGATCAGACCGGAAACGATAAGATCCTTTTTAACTCCGATGGCGACTTTGTGGCCTTGATCGGTGTCAAGCGCCTCGGCTCTTTGCGGTGGCAGATCATCGGCTCCGACGGTGTGGCGCTCAGTTAATACGGGGGAACGGTGGGCAGTCAGACGCCATATTCGGTGAGGTGGACCGCGCCCACCCTGATCCCACAGGGTAAACTGTTCACTGTTGAAGTTGAGATCGAACACTCAGGCGCGGCCCCAACCGTCACAGCCTGTAAATTTTCCCTCTTCAATAGCAGTGGATCGGAGATAATCTCTAGCGCCACAGCCTCTGAAAGCGGGGGCGCGTTGAGCTATGCGGTGCCCGCTATTGACACGGCTGATCAGGCTATGGGGATCGGCTATATGGTGCGCTTTGAAGTGACCATAGGGGGCTACGAATTCCTGTTCTCGAACAATTGCGCCATCGTATTACAGACCATCTACCCCCCAATTGGCACGACTGATCTCACGGATCGCTACACCAAATTAGCCGCATTGCAAACGAGCGGGACCGCTGCAGAGCTTCAAAAATATATCACCGCCGCATGGTCGGATCTCCTGATCCGAATGTATAGCGGTGGGTTGCGCTTCTGGACGATCCGATCTCCTGGGCATCTGCGCGAATGGATGTTGACCAGGGCGCTGAGCTTCGCACTAGCTGATCTGGCCTTGATCGTGGCATCGGGTAGCGGGTATCGGGATGAGTCGCGCAGGCTTGAACGGATGCTACCGGGGCAATACGAGCAGATCAGATCATTGCTCGACGTGTCACAGGATAACAGCGCATCGACGATCCAAACCCCAGTGAGTGGGGTGATCCAGTTATCCACAGGGCGCGGATCGTGACACCATCAGCAGCCCTGACAGCCGCCATAGCCCGCCTAAATGCTGCGGGGTTGACTGAGTGTGTAAGCCCTAACGGGCTCACAGACGGGGGCTCACAGCGTTTAGACAAAGGCTTTGCCATAAAGCCCAAATACCTTAAATTCATTAAGGGTAGAACAGCCAGCACACAGGCAGGGGCGCGGGTTGAGATGGGCTTATCAATCCAGATCGGGCACGTCTTGAAACCAGGGGCAGGGCAAGAGGCACCCAGTCAGGCGCTCACCGACATACATGAGGCGCTTCGCTATCTCTGGACACCTGATACCCCGCTAACATCGGGAGGGGGCGCGGCGATATATCTCGGCAATGTGGCTACGTCGTATCAATCAGGGGGCGAATATCTGATCCAAGGGTGCGACATTCGGCTAGTATTCAACCTCGAATTGACGGCGCCCTGATGGACGTACATTTGATCATCCACCTAAAGACCGCAGAAGATCGGATCCGTGCGGGCAACGATGGCAGAATGAGGCGCTTAAGTGGGCCAGAAATGCTCGCAATGATCGAGGGACAACGGCTAATTCTGGATAAGTTTACTAACACTTGGCCCGTGAGAACAGGGCGCAGCAAAGCAGGGTGGCAAGTTCAATTGAAGACGAGGGGCCAATTAGGCTATGTCGTGTTCAACGATGTCGAGTATACATCATGGGTTTTCAGAGCAGACGAGGGACCGGATCCACTTTACCCACAATTAGAAGATCAAGCGAACGCCGAGATCGTCGATAATATCACCGACACAATGGCAGTGGCTACAGATGCTTACGAGGTAGCGAAGGCAAACAAGCTAGCACAGGAGGCCGCGACAGCCTCCCCAGGTGTCAAGGTGCCAGAGGCCAACATCAGATCACGCCGAGGGGGCGCGAGTATAGCCGATCTGGCAATGCTGGCACCGCTTCTCAAGCCTAAGAAACGGCGCCGACAGAGGGCCGGATCATGATTAAATGGGATTTTACGCACCCTGATTATCCATTTATGAGCGGTGAAACCTTCTCGCTGGTGGAGATCCTGATGCCTGCTTTCGAGCGTTTCACCGACGAATGTATGATGATCGTCACCGACGAGTGGCCCATTGATACCGGTGATAGCCTGGATGCCTGGGATTTTAGGATCGATACGGTTGGCAACAACTCGATCTCAGCGGTGATTTTTAACCCGGTGACAGACAAAAAGGGGCGCCCATATGCTGGATATATTCGGCGTCGGGCGTTCAGTATACTCAAAGGGACGGGGATACTG